>Ga0105044_10002718_pt1 | contig 24237 bp, 22 predicted proteins | sample MAT01_FD_78092 | JGI IMG/M metagenome (GOLD analysis project Ga0105044, IMG submission 78092) | Freshwater microbial communities from Lake Fryxell liftoff mats and glacier meltwater in Antarctica - MAT-01 | ecosystem: Environmental > Aquatic > Freshwater > Ice > Liftoff microbial mat | place...
GCCTATGTGCTGGATGAAGACAGCAGCTTGACCGTCAACGCTGCCAATGGCATTTTGGCCAATGATAGTGATGTGGATGGGGACGCGCTCACCATTGAGGTGCTAAACCCGGTTCAAAATGGCAGCCTCACCCTCAACCCAAATGGCTCTTTCAGCTATACCCCCAATGCCAACTTCAATGGCGAAGACGGGTTCCGCTATCTCGTTCGCGACCCAGGTGGTCTGGCCTCAACCCCGGTCGAGGTCAGGTTTACGGTCAATGCGGTAGCCGATGCTCCTGTGGCTGTGGGCGATCGCTATGCCCTGAGCCAAGGCGGCACCTTACAAATAGCCGCCGCAAATGGGATCTTACGCAATGACACCGATGCTGAGAATGATCCGCTCACAGCGCGCTTAATCGGGGGCACTCAAAATGGGCAACTGACCCTCAATGATGATGGGTCTTTCACCTATCAGCCCAACGCCACGTTCCGAGGGTTTGACCGCTTCACCTATGTGGCCAACGATGGCACCGCAGATTCCCAGGTGACAACGGTGGTTTTGGCCGTGAGCCCGATCAACCAAGCACCCACCGTTGGCCGGGCGATCGCCCCCCAACGAGTCCGCGAAGATAGCCCCCTTAACTTCCGCGTTCCCCGATCGGCTTTCGTTGACCCCGATAGCGACCCCCTGACCTATACCGCGCAATTACAAAACGGCAGAGCGCTGCCCAACTGGCTCCGCTTTAACGCCACCACCCCACGGTTTACGGGCACCCCTCGCAACCCCCATGTGGGGGCGATCGCCATCCGCGTGACCGCAACTGATCCCGCTGGAGCGCAGAGCAATCAAGTCTTTCGGCTCAATGTGATCAATACCAACGACGCCCCCCGCATCGGCCAAGCCTTATCTAACATCAGAACCGTTGCCAATCGCCAGTTTGGCTTCCAGCTACCAGGCAATGCCTTTTTTGATGTCGATTTGGGCGATCGCCTCAGTTACCAAGCGCGCCTCAATAACGGTGCGCCGCTCCCTAGCTGGCTTCGCTTTAACCCCAATACCCGCCGCTTCGCAGGACAAGCCCCCGCCGCCGCCGCAGGCACCTACACTCTGAACATCACCGCCCGTGATCTGGCCGGAGCAACGGCTAACTCTCGCTTTACCCTACGGGTATTGCCCCAACCCGAACCTCGGCAACCCATAGGGGGCAATTTGATCATCGGCAGCAGTTGGGATGATTCTGACCTCGTGCGCGGCACCGAACAGGGCGATCGCATTGAGGGATTAGCCGGTTCTGACTATATTCGAGGCTTTGGGGGCAACGACATCCTCTTCGGCGGCACCGGCAACGATGTGCTCGATGGTGGCGCTGGCAATGATATCTTGGTGGGCGGTTTCGGCAACGACACGCTCTTTGGCGGAGCCGGACGGGATACCTTCATCGCCACCCCCAACCAGGGCATCGATCAGGTCATTGACTTTCAAAATGGGATAGACCAGATCGGGTTACAGGGCTTGGCATTCAACAATATCCGGATTGTGCAAGGCGCTAGCAGCACCGAAATTCGCCAAGCCAATAGCAACGCAGTGTTGATGCGCCTCCAAGGCATCGAAGCCAACACCATTGGCCTCGCAGATTTCGTAGCCTACGCCCCTGCTTAGGTTGACAGCACCCAGTTATAGAGCTTGAATCGCACACCTGTGTGGTCATTCCCGGCGAAGCAAATACCAAAAAAAGCGGCGTGTGACCCTCTCATCACCGCCGCGAACAACCCAATGAACCCGAAAGACTGGCTTCTTAGAGATGGCCCATCCTACAGCGGGGCTATTTTCGCGCCATGGGAAAATAAATTATGGGATGCCAGCTTCTCCGCAATAGATCCCCCGTTAGGCTGGGGACAGAGAGTTCGATCAGTTTGCCAACATTGCGCGAGGCACTGGCGATCGCACTAATGTCATAGTCTATGGCCAAATCAAGCACCTCAATCACTGGGTTTCCTAAGCGCAGATCGGTAGTAACTTGCAAACCCACAGCCTCTAGCTCTTGCTTCGCTACTGCCAAGAGACGCTTCGCCCGCTCTAGCTCATTTTGCCGCAAGTCAGCATTACGGCTCACCTCATCGACCACCCAACACAGCACACAAGATTCTAAGACCGATGGCTTGGCCGTGACTAAATCCTTAATCTGGTCAATGACATACTGCGAAGCCTCTGTGCCGTTAAAGGGAATCATGAAATACCGGAAAAGATGGCGACAGCGCAACGCTAACTCTTCGTTGGTATAGGTTGAAATGAGTTGGGGGCGCAAAATCATCACAGGTACAGGAGTACGCTGACAAAGATTGATGGTAGTGCTGCCAAATAACTTTTCATTGAGCAAGCTCCGCCCTGGCGTACCCAAGATCATCAAATCTACATTGTGAGTACGTAGAGCATCAGGAATATGGTCAATGGGGCGACCCGATTTGATATCTAAAAGCACTTCTACCCCAGGCGGTACATTCACGAGCGCCTCAGACAGGCGATCGCGCGCTTGCTCCACCTTTTCAGTGTCAGGCCGAGGAACCGCTCCATCGGCTAGCGGAGCCGTATGCAAAAACACAATCTTGTTCAGGCCGCTCTCAACCAAACTTGGAATAAAACGAGCCAACCGATAAAGACCATCGGTCAAATCTGTGCAGATAAGGGCACTTTGAAACATAGGAATATTTTTTAGGAATGCGAGCAGAACTATAGAGAAGGAGGCGGTGCTAACTCCCCTCCGACCCAACCCTAACATTTTATAACTCGCCTAGATTTTGGCTGCAATAATCAGAAAAACCACCGAGGCAAAACAGGCAAGGTATGAGGAATGCCACCCATCATCCCCGCTAAAACATACTCTCCTTCGCCTACCAATCGACTCGTGGCTAGTCTGTGTCAGGGGATCATCCTTCTATCAATCCCAATTATTAACGGAAAGCACTCGTTAACGGAAAGCATAGCCACCTGGCAGTCATCATTCCAAAGGAGAGCCATTGAACTCTCAGTCTCCGCAACCTCTAAACGAAAAACCGATGACAGGATTTGGATGCCCTCCGGATGAGTGGCAGCGGCCATCCTGGTCGAGGCGTAGGAGCAGGCCAAAACCCGTCAGACCTAGCCCATGCTAGCCGATATGCGTCACAGCTTCCATGGGTGAAGAGAGGTGCGGGTGAAAAGAAGCAGGCATGGGCACCAGATTAAGAGGATGAGGTCGCAACCCAAGGAGGTGTTGCGGCGGAAGTAGGGAAAAACCGTAAAGACTCAATGGGGTGGAAGTCTGCGAAGGCATCACCGAAAATGGAAGATGAACGACAGAATGCTTGGGAAACTATGCATTGAGGGCGATCGCCAAGCCTTATGTTGCTCAACCCATCAAACTTTAAAGCGGAACTGTCAAAATACTCAGTTGACAGACTGTCAGGCTTAGAAACGGAACTGAGAAGAACAGTCTTAAGCGTTGTTATACATGGCTGCATGGATATCACCAGGATCGTTGACCAAGCAACAGCGCGTTACACTGCAACCTTGAAATCATGATCAAAGATTTAGCAGAATCAGAGATCGAGCAAAATTAAAGATTGAACAAAAATGATGCAAAGTCTATGTGGAGAAGTCTGCGAGTGACGCCCCAGCATCCCCAGTTCTCTTCCCGAAGGAACCTAACTTGAGAGGGAGGTCGCCCCTGCGACTTGGAAGGGCTACAGGTTAGGGCCAGAATCAATTCCCCACTGATGCTTCAAGAAATGGCGATACATCGTTTCTCTCATCATCATGTGCTCATAGAGCTTGAGCAAGAAGTCTTGAGCCTGCTCATGGCTCATTTGAGAGACCTGCGTTTGAAAGGAACGCAGACTAAACTGCTGTTCCAAGGTGAGTTCGATGGACTGATCCATAACAGTGCCTCCTCGGGTTGAGTTGGAATGGCGTCAAATTAGGGTGATAGCAACTTGGGGGGCGATCGCCCTGATCCAAGCGCGCTAGTAAAATGACCAAGAATCACCCAGATTATTTCTAGAATGCCCAGTCACGTCCTAAAATCACACCTGATTGTTAACAATACTAACAAGTATTTGACAAAAGGGGCATTGCCCAGGCTAGGTACATCTCCCGTTGTTGGATAGGTATAGCAAGTAAAAAAAAGTAAAAAAGTTCGATCTGGACATCTTGCGGGATTGGGCGATCGCCTTCATCAAAACGTCAATGATCTCCCTCTTCGTTCGGCTTCCTTTCATATTCATGGCCATCCGCCAAACCAGATAATCCACGTGGGCGTAGGCTTCTAACGCCTAATTCCATACCCAGGAGCCTCCGTTTAGAAGTTTCACTCCTACGCCAAAAACAGCGTTAGGGGATGAGAGAAGCTCCTCGAAACACGCCCTTTCAACACGGCTGTCGAGGGAAAAGGGCAATTTGCATGGCCTCAGCAACCCGAGCAAAACAACCTGAAGCGCTTTACAAGAATATAAAATACATATCTAATCGTCATTAGAGATTACTTTCTCTAATGACGATTAAGGGAAAACCTCGAAGTCTACCCACATATAGCCATAGCCACGCTGATAGGACATCAAGAAACCCTTAAACCGTTCAAACGTTCAAACGGTCATTTGGAAAATGTCTCAACCAGACTGGCTACAGCTATAAATAGGGAATCTCGATCCAAGAACTATAGCTGTAGCCATAATCCATAGAACCGTTACCTGGCATTCCCGCGCAGGCGGGAATCCATCTTGAGAGTTGTGCATCCCATGGATTCCCGTTTCCATGGGAATGACGCTGGGTTTTCCTAACCTTTGTGACGATAGCTATAACTCACACCAAGCAAGAGCTTGAGACACATCTAACACCAGCTTACGAGAGCAATGGCTAAGGTTCTCCCTAGCAACCTCCCTTGCCCCAATGCCCCTCTTCATAACCAACGGAGAGGGTCGTAGAGGCGGCAAAAATGAGCTAGGCCTAAGCTGCCCCGGTCATACGTGACTGCAAGCCGCTAGAACCCACCCAGGCTCAACAGAGGCATCGAGCAGGTTCAGTCAATGGGCGCTAAGTGAGTAGCGCCATAGGCATCAGCCTAGCGCCCCTGAAGCAGGGTTGATTCACCAACCTCGCCAACCTGTTCGATCGTGGCAGCGATGACCGTGATGTTGTCGCGTCCGCCCTTATCTTTGGCAGCACTGATCAAGGCTGTGACCACTTTTTCACAGGAACGAATGGATTTGAGATGAAAGGCAATGAGGTGGTCTGAGAGTTCCTCTGTGAGGCCATCACTGCATAGCATGAGGCGATCGCTCGCTCGCACCTCAACCGTCGTCACATCCACATGGCGCAGATCTTCGCGCCCCAGGCATTTGGAAAGAATATGTCGCCATGGGTGCACCCGTGCTTGGTCGGCAGTCAACTCTCCCAACTTGATAGCGCGGGCAACCCAGGTGTGATCTTCGGTGATTTGATCAAGTTTGGCTCCTCGCAGCCGGTAAAGCCGCGAGTCTCCCACATGGGCGCTCCAGGTTTGTCCTTGGCGAAAGGCGACAACCACCGCAGTGGTGCCCATGTCTGAGCGCTCTGGATGACGGGTTTGGTCATTCAGAATGGCACGATTCGCACGAAATAGCGCCATTTCTAGAATGCGCCGCGAATCGTCGTCAGACTCCCACTTTTCTTCTATATATTCTTGAATGGATTCTGTGGCAATGCGGCTGGCCTCTTGGCCTCCAGCATGTCCCCCCATTCCATCTGCCACAATAAAGAATCGACCCTGAGGGTCTATATAGAAGGCGTCTTGGTTGACGCTACGGAGGAGTCCCGGATCAGTGTGACCCGAGAAAAGACACTTCATAGGGCAATTCTTCTCGGACGGTAATGAATAACAGACATAACAGACAACTCCAGAGAGACATGGCACACCCCATACCAGTCTTATAGCATACGATCATAGCGGTCGATCTGCTGCCACAATCGCAGCAGCAGGAAACCTGCGATCGCCGCTGACGCTAAGGCTACCAACGCTAGCCAAGGCCAGCCATTGATTAGCAATAGCGTTGCTGACAGCACAAACGTGCCAATCAGCAATGCGTAGCTATTCCCCATATTAACGTTACTCAAGCGACGTAGCGCACGGTCTGTTTCTTGCGATCGCACCCGCAACCGCAAATCTCCCCGCTCTAGCTTATCGAGGGTGTCTTCCAATCGGCGAGGTAACCCCAGCGCAGTGTTACTCACTTGCACCGCCTGCCGACCCAATTCTCCTAACAACCCATTGGGGTCTGCACCACGTCCATCGGACATAATTTGCATCGCAAACGGTTTTGCGACCTCCATAAAATTAAACTCAGGATCTAGCCCCTTACCCACACCCTCCAGGGTAGAAAACGCACGCATCACAAAGGTAAAGGTTGCCGGAAACCGAAAGGGTTGGTCGTAGGCAATTTCGTAGAGATCTTCGCTAATATCTGCCACAGACTGTGCCTCAAAAGGCTTATCCATGAAGTTATCGAGCATATATTGAATCGAGCGACGCACCGCACCCATATCCTCGGAGGGTGCCAACGCTCCCAACTCGATGAGGGAATTCATGACCTGCTCAGCATCCTTTTGAGCCACCCCAAAAAAGGTTCCCAGCAATCGTTCTCGGGTCACAGATTGCACCCGCCCCATCATGCCAAAATCATAGAAGATCAAGGCTCCATCTGCGCTCACGGCAAGGTTGCCGGGGTGGGGATCGGCATGGAAAAAGCCATCATTGAGCAATTGGTGTAAATAGGCTCGTGCCCCCAATTGAGCCAAATTCTTACGGTCTAAACCCGCCGCTTCGATGGCTTCATAGTGGCTAATTTTGATTCCTGGCATGTATTCCAGGGTGAGTACGCGGGGTGAGCTATACCGCCAATACACTCGGGGCACATTCACCCACGACTCATTCCGGAAATTACGCCGAAACGTGTCGGCATTGCGCCCTTCGTTGAGGTACTCAATTTCTTCCCACAGAATACGACAGCATTCTTCGTAGATGCCCAGCCAGTCTCGGCCTCGTCCCCAGTCAGGATGACTCTGAAAGTAGCGAGCAATCCCCTTGAGGATGTCGAGGTCAATGCCAAACAGTCGCCGCAGCCCAGGCCGTTGGATTTTGACAACAACCTCTTCTCCAGAATACAACTGTGCCCGATGCACCTGCCCCAAACTGGCCGCCGCCAAGGGAATAGGGTCAAAATTACGATACAGCTCTGGGATCGTTTTACCCAAATCTTTTTGAATGATTTGTTCGACCTGCTCATAGCTAAAAGCAGGAACCCGATCTTGCAATTTCGATAGCTCTTCGACAAACTCTGCGGGGAATAGATCGGCACGGGTCGAGAATAGCTGCCCAACCTTAATAAAGGTAGGGCCTAGATCTAACAAGGTTTCCCGAATCCACACGGCCAGTTTTCGCCGCCGTGTAGCCTTGGCCTCATCGGTAATGGTGCGGTTAGGGTAAGCCCAGGGTTTGTTATAAGACCATTGAGCTGCTAATAGCTTTAAAACAAACGACCAAATATCTAGAAATCGTCGCCGTTTGGAATAGCGTTCTCGACTCCAGCGATAGGCCTTACCTCCATGGACATGGGGAGGGTTGGCCGTCGCGTCTATTCCATTTAAGTATTTTTCAGGATCTTGGGGCGATGTTAACGTCACCGCGCCCCCAAGGTTGGCCTCGTGACCTACAGCCCCTTGCCCCACGGACGCGGGATGAGACCCATGGAGAATCGGAGTTGTGTCAGGAAGAGGCATGTCGCTCAAGGGTGAGGATGACTTCACGACAGCAGAATCGTCTCCGTCGATAGGGGCGGAGGGGTCAGGAGTAGAGGGGGGACTGCTGGCGTCAGTGCGATTTGGGAGGGCAGACACGCGGTTCCTTGCTCAAGGTAACGGGACGAGGGAATTTGGAAGGATGGACTAGGGGCAAAGGAGCACTAGGCGCGGGTGCGATAGCGCTGGAGTTCGCTCCGAAGCTCTGCGATTTCGGCGCGCAGCTCGTCGATGGTGGTTTGGAGGTCAGAGGTAGACCCAGGGGTTGCGGTCGTTGTAGTCGCTACGGGTCGGTTGGCCATCGCCAAGTCTTCATCTTGTTTGGCTTTTGCCAAAACATCTTCGGTAAATTGCCGGAGCCGTTCGCGTTGTTCGGCATCAAACTTGCCAAGTTCACTGAGGCTGTTGCTGAGGACGGCTTCAGTTTGCTGGGCGATCGCCTCTGCCAGGGCACGACCAATGAAAAAGGAATGGACGAGGGGATTACTCATGGAGTCTTGTGGATGGCTTCCGCAAAGATTATAACGCGCCTACTCTCTGGATCAAAACCCGGATCATGCCTAAACTTCACTTAAGCAGTGACGACTAACCGATCTAGCTAACGGATCTAGTCGATGAGGATCATCACCGAAAACGTGAACCCCAGAGCCGGAAGCCTCAAAGCCGAGCGAGGCGATCGCTCAACAGACGATAAAAACCCTCAGCATCGGCATGGAGCACAACCTGGGCATTGGGGCGACCCTTGGGATGTAGATCAACAACGGTGCGCCCTAGGGTGAGGGGGCTGTGGAGTTCGACCTCAACCTGAGCGGGGGTGGCTTTAAACAACGCGGGGTTGAGGAGGTAGGCAATCACGCAGGGATCATGGAGAGGGCTACCTTCTAGCCCCAAAACCTTGGCTTCATTGGCACCATAGAAGGCCAGCATTTCAGCCGCAATGCGGCTAGGGGCGTTGCCGTTAGCATGGAGGCGATCGCGCCGAGCAGGGGTGCTGAGGACAGTGTGAGTGACGTTGAGGCCAATCATGGTGAGGGGCACTTGGCTGGTAAACACGACATGGGCTGCGTGAGGATCCACGTAGAGGTTAAATTCTGCCGAGGCCGTAATATTGCCAAATGTGGTTGAGCCACCCATGAGCACAATTTCTTTGATATTGGCTGTGATGCGGGGTTCTTTGATGAGGGCGATCGCCACATTGGTCAGTGGCCCCAGAGTCGCTAGGGTGATGGGTTCTGAGGCATGGAGCAGGGTCTCGATCAAAAAATCAACCCCATGCTGAACCTGAAGAGGCATGGTCGGTTCGGGAAAGGAAATCCCAGCTAAGCCCCCTTCTCCATGGATGTCTTTGGCCGTTTCGAGCACCCGCACCATGGGTCGTGAGCAACCCCGAAAAACTTTGAGATCAGGGCGTCTGGCTAATTCGCAAATTTGGCGGGCATTGCGTTGGATGCTCTCCATCGGCACATTGCCTGCAACGGTGGTGATCCCCAAAATATTGAGTTCGGGAGATGCGATCGCCAACATCAGGGCGATCGCATCATCCACACCCGGATCGCAGTCGATCATAATAGGAAGAGAAGCCATATTAATTTATACCAACAACACAACGTCTTTCCCTCTTTAACAGATTGGCTTGATGCAAATCTGCTCAAACCATTTGGATCAGACCTATTGGATTCAAGCATTGGATTCAAGCATTGACTACAAGATTGCCTTCGATCATTGCCTTCGATCATTGCCTTCGAGCATTGCCTTCGAGGCGTGATCCCCCAAGCTAGCATCAATATATTTTCATCTAGATAGTTCACGGATAGTTCTATGACTGCGACCCTTTCATCTGCCGAACATGCGACCGAAAACCCATTGCTGCGGGGGGCAGGCTTGCCTCCGTTTGACCTGATCCAGGCGGATCAGATCGTGCCTGCCATGACGCAACTGCTCGCAGAGTTACAAACCCAACTCACAGCCTTAGAAAGCACCCCCATCCCCACCTGGGAAACCTTAGTCGAGCCGTTGCAAGAATTGAGCGATCGCCTTTCCTGGAGTTGGGGCATCGTCAACCACCTCATGGGAGTCAAAAATAGCCCCGAACTCCGCCAAGCCCACGAGCAGATACAGCCCGAAGTGGTGAAGTTTTCCATTCGTCTTGGCCAGAGCGACGCCCTCTATCGGGGCTATGTGGCATTGCGAGACGGGGCCGATTGGAGCCAGATGGAACCCGCCCAGCACCGCATCATCACCGCAGCCATCCGAGATGCCGAGCTGTCGGGGGTTGCGTTAGCAGGTGCAGAGAAGGAGCACTTCAACGCCATTCAGCTCGAATTGGCGGAGCTATCGACCAAATTTTCTAACCACGTGTTGGATGCCACCAAAGCCTTTAGCCTCACCCTGACCCAACCCAATGAGGTGGATGGGTTGCCAGCCAGCTTGCTCGCCCAAGCCGCCCAAGCCGCCCGCTCAGAAGGATCGACGGAAGCCACCCCAGACGCTGGGCCATGGCGCATTAGCCTCGACATCCCCAGCTACTTGCCGTTCATGAAGCACAGCCGCCACTCCGACCTGCGGGAAACCCTTTACCGGGCTTACATGACCCGAGCCACCAGCGGCGACCACAACAATCAACCCTTGATCGAGCGCATCCTTACCCTGCGCCAAGAAATGGCGGCATTGCTGGGCTACGGCAGCTATGCAGAGATGAGCTTGGCCAGCAAGATGGCTCCTGGGGTGGAGGCCGTGACCGGGTTGCTAGAATCCCTCCGAGCCACCAGCTATGAGGCGGCAGTAGCAGATTTGGCCGCCCTCACGGTCTTTGCCCAGGAACAAGACCCCCGCGCAGCCAAAACCCTTAACCTGTGGGACGTTACCTTTTGGGCTGAGCGGATGCGGGAAACCCAATATGAACTGAATGCAGAGGAGTTGCGCCCCTACTTCCCCCTTGAGCAGGTTTTAGAGGGGCTATTTTCCTTAGCTACACGGTTGTTTGGCATCACTATCACCGCTGCCGATGGGCAAGCACCGGTCTGGAACTCGACGGTGCGATACTTTCAGGTAGCCGATGAAACCGGAGGGGCGATCGCCTATTTCTACCTCGATCCCTACAGCCGCCCTGCCGAGAAACGGGGGGGTGCCTGGATGGATGTTTGTATCAACCGGGCTGTTGTCACCCAAAACGGGGTGCAAACCGTGCGCCTGCCAGTGGCCTATCTCACCTGCAACCAGTCGCCCCCCGTGGATGACAAGCCTAGCCTCATGACCTTTGATGAGGTCACCACCCTATTCCATGAATTTGGCCATGGTTTGCAGCATATGCTGACCCGGGTTAACCATAGCTTCGCCGCCGGGATCAATAATGTGGAATGGGATGCGGTCGAGTTGCCCAGCCAATTTATGGAGAACTGGTGCTACGATCGCCCCACCTTATTTAGCATGGCCAAGCATTACGAAACTGGGGAAACCCTGCCCGAAGCCTACTATCAAAAGCTCCTCGCGGTTCGTAATTTCATGAGCGGTAGCGGCATGTTGCGCCAAGTGCATTTCAGCCTTACCGATCTAGAGCTGCACCACCGCTATCGCCCCGATGGCACCCGCAGCGCCAACGATGTGCGGCTCGACATTGCCAAAACAACGACGGTGCTACCCCCCTTGCCCGAGGATCGCTTCCTTTGCGCCTTTGGCCATATTTTTGCCGGGGGCTATGCGGCGGGCTATTACAGCTACAAGTGGGCAGAGGTGTTGAGTGCCGATGCCTTCGCCGCCTTTGAGGAAGCAGGGTTAGAAGATGAAGGGGCGATCGCCCAAACCGGACGCCGCTTCCGCGACACCGTCTTAGCCCTCGGGGGCAGCCAACACCCGATGGATATCTTCAAAGCCTTCCGGGGGCGCGAACCCGATACCGCTCCATTGCTCCGCCATAGCGGTTTGGCCGCCTAGTTAGCCGCATCGGGAGGTTGCGATTGGTAATTACGGTGCTGACATGAGGGGCGATCGCCCCTCATGTCAGTGCCCAAAACCATCGCACTAGACAAAATCAGCCGTGGCCGCTAGGGTCGCTGCGATCGCATCTCCTCCATGAAATCGCACCCCCGTCATCTCAATCAGCCTGTCCTGTTGGGGCTTACAGCCGGTTCGGGCATTGTTGAGCGCCAAGAACTGGCGTCCTTGCCAATCACAGAAAACAGCCTCATTGGCTCGCAGACGTTGATGACCCGATTGCTGCGGATTTCGGTCTGCATAGGCCGCACCCAATGCTTTGAGCAAGGTCGTTGTGCGCTGGGTGCCAGCATTGAACAACCGAGTGGGGCGATCGCCCGTCGCTAAATCATGGTCATAGTCAAGCCGAATGCGATCGCCCGTATTGGCATCAAAATCAACGATTCGATCCATCGAACCCAGTTGCGATCGGGCAAAGGTGCCTCGCTGCGCCACCCCTCGATACGAAAAAAGGTTGCGGCCAGACCCGCCTTACAGGCGATCGCCCCCCATGCCGCCCTTCAAAATATCGTTGCCGCCCCCGCCAATTCAGACATCATTAGCCTTCATAGCCGAGTAACGGATCGTGGCTATCTGACCCTACCAATCGATTGGCTGTGCGATCGCCCTGAAGCATACGCATCGCGGAAGGCAAGCCGGGAGGGACATCAGGAGGAAACGGATCTGATATAGCTGTAGTCGGTCTGGTTGAGATATTTTCCAAACGAACGTTCAAACGTTTGAATGTTTTAAAGGTTGCTTGATGTCCTAACCAGTGTGACTATGGCTATACATCAGGTGGAGGATGTGCCCGATGAGCCTATTTCGTATCAGAACAGATCGTTGGCTGGCCACAATTTCTGGTATCGTTTTCTTCATCCTTTGACCTGGGTTGCTCTGTCGTTTATTTTCCTAAGCTGATGTGATTTGGATCAAGGGTGCCCTAGGGGGGGCGGTCACATCATCCAGCCCAAAAGTGAGTTACCGTAACATTAGAGAATTGTCCTGACTCAACTCTTTAACAAACCCTCTCCGGTACGGGAGAAAGCCCAGATGTTTAATGCAACTGAACTTCTAATTTCCGACTTTGTGACCCAGCTCAAAGAGGGATATCGCCACACCTATGGCGGTCTAAAGTCTGACTATGAAGACATTATTGGCTGGATCGGTGCTATGGCATTGGAAAATATTGCCAATAGCGATGCGCTTTACCACAATGTTGAACACACGATTTTGGTCACCTTGGTGGGTCAAGAAATCCTGCGGGGCAAGCATATTCGCGAAGGCGGGGTTTCTTGCGAAGATTGGCTGCATTTTATTGTGTCGCTCGTCTGCCATGACATCGGCTATGTGAAAGGGGTCTGCCGGGGAGACATTGATGGACGCTATGCCACAGGCAGCGGCACCGAAAAAATTTGCCTTCCCCTTGGAGCCTCCGACGCCAGCCTCACGCCTTACCATGTGGATCGCGCCAAATTATTCGTCGATGAGCGCTTTGGTGGCAATCGCCTGATCGATGCCAACATTGTTAAGAAAAATATTGAACTGACGCGCTTCCCCGTCCCCAGTGACGAAGACCACCAAGACACTGTGAATTATCCTGGGTTAGTGAGAGCTGCCGATCTGATTGGGCAATTGAGTGATCCTCGTTACCTCAAAAAAATTGGAGCCTTATACTACGAGTTTGAGGAAACTGGCGTCAATGGCCACTTAGGGTATCGCCACCCCGGCGATTTGCGTCAAAATTACCCCACGTTTTACTGGAAAGGGGTATTTCCCTATGTTAAAGACGGGTTGCATTATCTTTCGCTGACCCAACAAGGCCAACAGATCGTCGCTAACCTTTACTCCAACGTCTTTGTCGTCGAGCATGAGCCTTTAGCGGTAGAAGTCGGGCTAACGTAAGGGCAGGCCGAGCTAGCGCGGAAAATCTAACCAGCCATTTAGCCCACAACAAACTGCGTATCCATTAAAAATGGCAGAATAGCAGAGGGGCGGTTTTGCCTATTTCTTGGGAAGCTATGTCAGAAAAGCGACGATCCCAAGATTTCTGGGTAGCCCCTCTCACGCAGTTATATAGGAGTTCAGAGAGTGGCCAAGTCCTATGCTCAGGTGGATCTCGCCCAGTTTATTGATCATTCATTATTGAACCCTACTGCCACCCCAGAGCATGTTGCCCAATGTTGTGATGAGGCTGAGCGGTTTCGTTTTGCGTCTGTTTGCGTGTTTCCAGTACATGTTTTGCAGGCAGTAGAGCGGTTACGAAATAAAGTCCCACAGGTTTGCACGGTCATCGGCTTCCCGACAGGAGCGACAACCTCGGCGGTGAAGCTCTACGAGGCACAGGAAGCCGCTGAGAGTGGAGCTACGGAGCTAGATGTAGTGATCAATCTAGGTTGGCTCAAAATGGGCAAAACCGAATGGGTTTATAAAGAACTGGCTCAGATCCACGATGAAACAGGGCAGATGGTGAAGGCCATTATTGAAGTGAGTCTCCTCACCGATGCGGAAAAGAAACTAGCCACAGAGATTTGTATGGATGCTGGAGCCTCCTTTATCAAAACCAATACGGGTTGGTTTGGTGGGGCAACGGTGGCAGACGTGCGGCTTTTGAAAGAGGTGACGAAGGATCGAATTGGGATTAAAGCGGCTGGGGGAATTCATACGGCGGTGCAGGCGATGGATCTGGTGTTGGCGGGGGCAACGCGGCTAGGCACTTCGCGGGGGCCAGACCTCATGAAACAACTGGAGGAGTTGGATCCGGCGATGCTGGGTTTGGAGGGCGATCGCCCCTCCTAAGATCAGAAGATCAGATCCCCACATCCCCTTGATGACAGCCCTCTTTCTAGCATTCCCCAGCCAATTTACCGCCAAATTCTGAGGTATTCCCGACACTCCCAGGAAAAGCGCTATACAATCCAATCAAAAATCCAAACAAATCGGGTAGACAAGCCGCCAACCAAGTTCACCCAACAGGTTGGGCAATTCGCGATCCCAAAACCCATCCATCATCCCAAAACCCATCAATAACATTGGGGCGATCGCAGCCAAAGGACGCACAACATCGCCCAATTATGCACAACGCCATCTTCCCTGACGATCGCCACGATCGCCAACAAGACTCGACCGCAGGAGCAATATACGGTGTCAGCGAGCTACAAAGCGACAGGAATTAATCTCAAGGGCGTGCCGATGGGGGAAAATGATCGGTTGCTCACTGTGCTGACCGCCGAGTATGGGTTGATACGGGCGATCGCCCCTGGTTCTCGCAAACATGAATCGAGCCTGCGGGGGCGCAGTGGGGTGTTTGTGGTCAATCACCTACTCCTCATCAAAGGAAAATCCCTCGACAAAATTATTCAAGCCGAGAGCATCGCCTCTTACCCTGGGCTAAGTCAAGATTTGGGCAAGCTGACAGCCGCTCAATATCTAGCCGAATTGGTGCTGTATCAGGCCATGGGTGACCAGCCCCAAAGTGTATTGTTTGGGTTGATTCAAGCTTATTTAAGCGCCTTAGAAGGGGCGCAGGCGGATGGAGTATTGCCGCTGCTGGTAGAGGGGATGGTAACGCTGCTGCGATTGGCGGGGGTTGCCCCGGAGGTCAACCTCTGTGCCGTTACACGGCAACCCCTCCGCCAGACGAGAACCGATGGCTGGCAGGTAGGGTTTCATCCCTCTGCCGGGGGGGTGGTCTCCCTGGCCGCTTTTGAGCAAATCTGTGACCGCGAACGGCGGTTTCGCGGGAGTAGCGGAGATCCGTCCTTCCCGAATGACCCCGCCATCCCGCACAATGGGGAGAGATTTGGGGGGGGAGAGAGATTTGGGTCAGGGGCGATCGCCCCGTCAGCCCTCTCCGCTGGAGGGAACCCTCCGCTGAGCCGCCGAGTGCGCCAATCTACAGCCCCCTATCGGGCGGCTCCCCCGGTGGCTGGCACGAGGCTCACCGCCGCAGAATGGCAGCTTTTGCGCCAAGTCGCAACTCGCGATGCAATGGCAGCGAAGAACACCACCCTGCCTACGGATTTTTCTTATGCTCAAGGCAGCTATGCTCAAGGCAGCTATGCTCAAGGGGATTGTGCGCCCGACACCTATGCCCAAGAGACCTGGTTAGCGGTAGAGCGATCTCTCCGGTACTACGCTCAGTACCATTTCGAACGGCTGATCCAGTCGGCTAGCTTGATAGATGCCTGTTTCGCCCCCCTCCCGTCCACCCTTTTGCCCCCCGCATGATGCAACGGTCTGATTCTGAAAACGACTTTCAACTCCGCTTCCCCGATCCGGAAGACGATCGGGCGGAGGTTGATCGGGCGATAAGCGATCACCTCAAGCTCGTCACCCAAGCCCCTGCCATCTCCCCCACGCCACCTGATGCCGGGGCAGCAGTCCCCAGTCCAGCAGCCAACGGCAGTAGCGCAGCCAACGGCAGTAGCCCGACACCCCCTGCAGATGCGACCCCAGACGCCGCTTCTTCCTCACAGCGGGGTTTTTTACCAGTCCTGCGCAACCGAAATTTTTTGGCGCTATGGAGTGGTCAAGTCTTTTCACAACTGGCCGACAAGGTTTACCTAGTGCTGATGATTATGATCATCACCAGCCAATTTCAGCGGGAAGGTCAAACGGTGAGTGGCTGGGTGTCAGCCATTATGGTGGCATTCACTATTCCAGCCGTCTTATTTGGCTCGGTGGCCGGGGTTTTTGTCGATTATTGGTCAAAAAAACTGGTGTTGGTGTCTACTAACTTGTTGCGGGGAGCCTTGGTGCTGCTGTTGCCGCTGTTGTTGCTAGCGACCCATGGCACAGGGGCGATCGCCAATATCCCCATCGGCTTTATTATTCTGCTAGGGGTCACCTTCCTAGTCTCAACCCTCACCCAATTTTTCTCCCCAGCCGAGCAATCCACAATTCCTCTGCTCGTAGAGCGGCAACATCTGCTTTCAGCAAACTCCCTCTACACCACCACCATGATGGCTTCCGTGATCGTAGGATTTGCGGTCGGAGAACCATTATTGGCGCTGGCCGATCGGGCGATCGCCCCCTTTGCCGGGTTACCCGATCTCGGCAAAGAACTCTTGGTGGGCGGATGCTACGTCTTAGCCGGGTTAATTTTACTCGCCATCCAGCCCCACGAAGCCAAGGATCATCCCCATAAAGAGCAGCCGCCTGTTTGGCACGATATTCGGGATGGATTAATTTATTTGAAGCACAACCACCGGGTTCGCACGGCTCTGTTTCAATTAGTGATTTTGTTTTCTATTTTTGCGGCCCTCGCGGTCTTGGCCGTCCGCTTGGCCGAAGTCATGCCCACCTTAGAGTCTTCGCAGTTTGGCTTTCTACTGGCAGCCGGGGGCGTCGGCATGGCCATCGGCGCATTGGCAGTCGGGTATCTTGGCCATGACACTCCCCGTGAGCGGCTCAGCCTCATTGGGTCAGTCGGCATGGCCATTAGCTTGGGTCTCCTTGCCCTCTTCCCAGACCAATTGATCCCCACCCTATTGACCTTAGTAGCCCTAGGAATATCAGCCGCCCTAATTGGAGTGCCCCTGCAAACTAGCATCCAAGAAGAAACCCCCGAAAATATGCGAGGCAAAGTCTTTGGCCTCCAAAATAATGCAGTCAATATCGCCCTTAGCCTCCCCCTCGCCTTGGCAGGAATCGCTGAAACCTTCTTTGGCCTAAGGATTGTGTTTTTAGGATTGGCCGTCATGGCGATCGGCAGCGGCTGCCTCACCTGGGGTTTAACTCAGAGGGGATCAACGACAACTGTATCGAAAATGATTAAATAATGATTAACTTATATCAATCTGATGCACTTCAATTCCAAGCCTTTAACGTCTCATTATCAGTCTCATAAATCTCTTTATACTCCCAAGATTACAGTGAATGCATATCGCTTGGCTCGGTAAGAAGCTGCCGTTTTGTGGCAACGTCACCTACAGTCGTGAGGTCACCAATGCTCTCCTAGAGCGCGGCCATCGGGTGAGTTTTTTCCATTTCACCCATGAGGCGGCAGACCCCACCGTCGTCCAAGATTGTGAGGAAGTTTCGTTACCTTGCCTCTATCACTCTCAGATTTACAGCATCCCCTCTCCTAAATCCAGCAAAATTTTGACGCAAGCTTTACAGCGTCTCAAGCCTGATTTAGTGCATGCGTCACTCACCCTCTCCCCCTTAGATTTCGTGCTGCCTGAAATCTGTGAGGAATTAAACATTCCGCTGATTGCGACCTTTCATCCGCCTTTCGATCACAAACTGCGCAATCTAACATCCGGCACACAACATTTGGCCTATCAGGTTTATGCACCATTCCTGGCCAATTACCATCGGGTCATCGTTTTTTCACATATTCAAAAAGACCTTCTGACGCGGCTGGGGGTTGCGCCAGAAACGGTAGTGGTCATTCCCAATGGTGTTGACCCCGACAAATACTCCCCTGGATCTGCATCCGTGAAAGCCGATCTAGGAGCCAAACGGCTGTTTACCTACCAAGGCCGGATTGCCCCCGAAAAAAATGTCGAAGCCCTACTCAAGGCTTGGAAGCGCGCGAAGATGGGCGATCGCTGCAAACTCGCCATCGTTGGTAGCGGCCCCCTCAGCGCCAGCCTCATGCCCTTTTATGGAGAAGAGTTAGGCATTCTCTGGCTGGGGTTTGTGGCCGAAGAACAACGCCGGATCGATCTACTCCGCAGCACTGATGTCTTCATTCTGCCGTCCTTAGTCGAAGGGTTGTCGCTGTCATTGCTAGAGGCGATGGCCTGCGGGGCAGCCTGCCTAGCCACCGATGCTGGCGCAGATGGCGAAGTGTTGGCGGGCGGGGCCGGCGTCGTGCTCGACACCCAACGCACCGCCAGCCAACTGCAAACATTATTGCCCCTCTTTCGAGATCATCCAGAATTAGCAACCCTGTTAGGCTTAAAAGCCCGCCAACGGGTGCTAGAACGCTACACTCTCAGCCGCAACATCAGCCAACTTGAAGACCTATACCAATCCGTCATAGTCGAAGAGGCAACCTACGTAACCTCTGGGCGATCGCTTTCCCCTCGCAGAGGCAGTCGTCATTAGATAATTAGATAAAAGGAGATAAAAGGAGATAAAAGAGTCTGATCTTAGCCGATAGCACGCGCAACAACCCAATGCATGATGAAAATCTAGAACGAACCTTGGGAGTTCTCTCCGAAACATCAATAGGGAATGTTATGCTTGAAAAGCGCCATTTTTGCTGCAAGCAAAAGGGCTGTTAGTGCTGCCACTCGGCTCAGTAACACCCATAAGACCACTAGATAGACCTCTAAACCTGCCATCTAGGCTGGGTTTTTGTAGCTTCTAAGCTGGCTTTAAGCTTACAAAACAATGACGTGGTTCTATCCTTCGATACTGCACGTCTCTACGGGAGACTTTAGATCGTGGCTGAAAAAGAAGAAACCAAGACAAAAGAAACGAAAACTGCTGAGGCAAAACCTGCCGAAGCGGGTTCTGGTTTCAACCCTTCTGAGTTTTCCCAGGGTATCCGGGAAGAACTCGGTAAGGTGGTGTGGCCTAGCCGCCAGCAACTCGTCAGTGAATCTATCGCTGTCTTGTTGATGGTTGTTATCTCTGCCACGCTGATTTATCTGGTCGATAACCTATTTACATGGGTTTCTAGCCAAGTGTTTTAGTTCTAAGTCCTATGTACGCCGAAGACGAGTCCGACAACCTATTGAATAATGGTCAGGATGAGGCTTCTATGGACGCTGTTCCACAGAAGTCTAGTCGCTGGTATGCCGTTCAAGTGGCTTCAGGCTGTGAGAACCGGGTCAAAATTAATCTTGAACAACGCATCAAGACCTTAGATATGTCTGAACGCATTGTTCAGATTGAAATTCCCCAAACTCCGGTATTAAAGCCACAAAAAACCGCCAAGCCAAAGGAGGGTGCCGAAAAGGTGTTCCCTGGCTATGTCTTGGTTCGAATGGTGATGGATGATGAAGCTTGGCAAATCGTCAAGAACACGCCCAACGTCATTAACTTTGTTGGAGCGGAGCAACGCCGCCGTTATGGCCGTGGTCGTGGGCATGTGAAGCCGATGCCATTGTCAAACGCAGAGGTCGAGCGTATCTTTAAGCGGACGCAAGAACAGAAGTCTGTTGTCAAAATTGACATGGCAGCAGGGGATAAGATCATGGTGCTTTCAGGGCCATTTAAAGACTTTGAAGGCGAAGTGATTGAGGTTAGTCCTGAGCGCAGTAAGCTGAAGGCTTTGCTGTCTATCTTTGGGCGCGATACTCCTGTTGAGTTGGAATTTAATCAAGTTCAAAAGCAGAGCTAGTTTCATCAATGGCAAAGAAAGTCGTAGCGGTTATCAAACTGGCGATTAACGCTGGTAAGGCAAACCCTGCTCCTCCCATCGGTCCGGCGTTGGGTCAGCATGGGGTCAATATCATGGCATTTTGTAAAGAATACAATGCCAAAACCTCCGATCAAGTCGGGATGGTCATCCCTGTAGAAATCTCCGTCTATGAAGACCGAAGTTTCACGTTTGTTCTCAAAACTCCTCCTGCCTCTGTGTTGATTCGCAAGGCCGCCGGTGTTGAGAAGGGTTCTGGAGAGCCGAATAAGAAACGTGTAGGATCCATTACAGAAGTTCAGTTGCGTGAGATTGCAGAGAAAAAGCTGCCTGACCTCAACGCCAATGACTTGGAAGCGGCCATGAAAATTGTGGAAGGCACTGCCAAAAACATGGGAATTGCCGTTACCCGCTAAGGTCTGGGCGATCGCCCATTCCATCTAGCATGACTTCACAAGTATTAAACCCAATTAATCATTAGTCGGGGGAGAAGAAGATCTTCGCTAGCACCCCAAGGAGACCCATCTGTTATGACCCGAAAGTTATCTCGACGATTGAAAGTATTGCATGAAAAAGTTGAGAGCCGCGCTTACGACCCGCTAGACGCTCTCAATCTTTTGAAAGAAACTGCAACCGCCAAGTTTGCTGAATCTGCCGAAGCACATATTCGCTTGGGGATTGACCCCAAATATACGGATCAACAACTCCGTACCACATTTGTGTTGCCGAAAGGGACTGGGCAAGAGAAGCGCATTGCAGTTATTGCTCGGGGAGAAAAAGTCACCGAAGCAAGCAACAATGGGGCTGATATCTCAGGTTCAGAAGAGCTGATCGACGAAATCCAAAAAGGCCGGATGGATTTTGATGTGTTGATTGCCACCCCTGACATGATGCCTCAGGTTGCCAAACTGGGGCGGATGCTAGGCCCCCGTGGCCTTATGCCGTCTCCGAAGGGAGGTACCGTTACCTTTGAACTCGGCAAAGCCATCCAAGAGTTTAAAGCAGGTAAATTAGAGTTTCGAGCTGATCGAACTGGCATTGTCCATGTTATGTTTGGCAAGGCTACATTTCCGGTTGAAGATTTGCTGCTCAACCTCAAAGCATTGCAGGAAACCGTTGATCGGAACCGCCCTAGTGGAGCCAAGGGTCGCTACTGGCGATCGCTCTTCGTCTCTGCAACCATGGGGCCATCCATCGAACTCGATGTCAGCGCATTGCGTGATATGAAGGCTCCTGAATAAGCCTAGGCTCTGCAAGATGCCTCTGAGTTAAGGGGCTATTGAGTCAGAGCTTCAGGAATGTGGCAGACTTTCCTAAAACCATTTGTATTTTGAAAGGAGCATAGGCTTTCTATCGCGATCGCCTTTGAAATTGAATAGGCCAACCAAAGACAGCAGGCGCTCTTTGCTTAATGTCCTGCCGAGGTAACAAGCCCCATTTGACGGTGTCCGTCCTAGTTTTGAAGAAGACGGGCGATCGCCCGTCAATGGTTTGAAACCCGGTAGTTATAGCCGGGTTTTTTGTTGACCGAACTCCTCAAGCGTTTTTGAATACCCCGGTAAGGAGGTGAGATATAGATGGGTAGAACACTAGAAAACAAGAAGGCCATTGTGGCCGAATTGAAGGAAGAACTCAGCCAAAGTCAAATGGCCATTGTGGTTGACTTCAAAGGGTTATCTGTAGGTGAAATTACAGATCTGCGGCGTCGTCTGCGATCCACAGGAACTACTTGCCATGTTGCCAAAAATACCTTCATGCGGATTGCCGTAGATGGGGATGCCGATTGGCAAGCCATGACAGAATTGTGCAAAGATCCCAGCGCATTTTTGTTCCTCAAAGATGACATTGGCAGTGCTATCAAGGCCTATCAAGAGTTCCAAAAAGTTTCCAAGAAGACCGTCGTTAAAGGCGGTGTCATGGAAGGGCGGCTCTTGACAGAAGCCGAGGTGAAAGCCATTGGTGACTTGCCATCGAAAGACCAACTTATGGGTCAGATTGCAGGAGCGATCAATGGTGTGGCCACAAAACTGGCCGTTGGGATCAAGGAAGTGCCGTCTTCCCTGGCCCGCGCCCTGCAAGCCTATGCCGATAAAGACGATCAAACCGCTGCTTAGGGGGCGATCGCATCAGGTCAAGGGCTTAGTGTTAGCCAGACCGTAGTTTTACGGGAAGCCAACCCTTTCAACGTTTGTGCGATCGCCCACAAGGCCGCACAACACAACACAACCATCACAACGAAGGAGTATTGAGAATGTCTGCAACGACTGATGAAATTCTGGAGAAGCTAAAAACGCTGACCCTCCTAGAAGCCGCAGATCTAGTCAAGCAAATCGAAGAAGCCTTTGGCGTTTCAGCAGCAGCCCCCGTAGGTGGCATGATGATGATGGCTGCTGGAGCCGGTGCCGCCGCTGAAGAAGTCGAAGAAAAGACCGAATTCGACTTGGTTTTGGAAGAAGTTCCTGCCGATAAGAAGATCTCCGTTCTGAAGGCAGTTCGCGAACTAACAGGCTTGGGGCTAAAAGAAGCGAAGGAAGTCGTAGAATCGACTCCCAAGGCTGTGCTAGAAGCGGTTGCCAAAGATGCTGCCGAAGAAGGCAAGAAAAAATTGGAAGACGCGGGCGGGAAAGCGTCCGTCAAATAGACGCTGCCCCTTCTATTGCCGTAGATTTGTTTCAATCGTTTGCAATTTAACTCCTTACCTTTGGGTAGGGAGTTTTTTTGGAGCATTGCTGAGTCAAAATATGAACCGCTGACTGAAAGCCCTGAACGCTCATCCAGAATTTTGCAGAATCATCCTGTTATAGCGGTAGCCATGAGCCATAGGACGCTTCTCCGTCATTCCCGCGCAGGCGGGAATCCATCCTTAATAGCGTGATAATAGTGCGACCCATGGATTCCCGTTTTCACGGGAATGACGCTGGCATGTCCTAAGATTCGTAACTATTGCGAGATTCAGTAATGCCCAAAACGGCATTACTGAATCTGGCTATGAAACGGTTCATGAAAGCCTTGTGCTTCTGTCCCTAATTTGGCAAAATCATAGCGTCATTCAGCAACGCCGCTAATTAAACGGCAACTGACAAAACTTTACCGGCTCCAACTCACCACGGCGCAGCAAACATCTCACTGCACTGCGCCATATCCCTATCATTGGCGAAATCATTGGCGAACAACCCACTCTGTTTTCAATCTGCTTTTTAATGGGTGGGCGGCGGCTTGGTCATTATCTCTTCAAGTTTCAAAGCATCCTCGTGAAACCCCCTGCCTCTGTGGCTACATCCACTCACTAAGTAATCAATAGCAGACCTCAGAAACCTTTATCAGAAAGCATAAGAAACCTGAGAAAAGTAAGAAGCAAGGCAGCATTTTTGTAAAATAAACTTCATATTGCAATCAGGCCAGTGCGTTTATGAATGCTTGAGTGGGTATCTCTGAAAGGCTTTGAGGGATCTGAAGCGATATGAGAGCCAAAATCGCTGTGCTACGATTTAAACAGGATATCAGGCTGATTTTCAGGTCGTTTGAAACAGAGGGATATAGTGCGTGATAGCAATCACACCGCGTTCTACTGGACGCAGGTGGGGCACCGTGAGCTTCGCCTCTACACTGCATCTGAGTCCTGTGCTGGACTTGCTTTTGACAGATGTTCCTTCCCGCTGGAGGGCTGAACTGCGTCTCGGCTTACAAGAAGCCCTCGTGAATGCAGCGAAGCATGGCAACAACCTCGATCCTCACAAAACCGTCTTGGTTGAGTTTTTTATTTTAGACGATGAACATTGGTGGATCATTGCTGATCAAGGTACGGGTTTCTCACCAACCAGCCCTTGTGAGTGCGAAAGTCTAGGAACCCCCTTGGATCAACTCCAAGATTGTGGACGAGGGTTATACATATTACACCAAGTTTTTGACCAAGTACATTGGAACATCAATGGCACAGAATTGCGTTTATGCAAGCAAGTAAAAAGCCGCATCAGGCTGCCGCTTGTGTCTTAAGTCTTCATCACTTTGCGCGCTGTCTTTCCTCTACTGAACCGTTGACTGGGTAGACTGACTTTATAGACAGTCTGATGTTTTGCTCTACAGTTATTGCAGTGGTGGTTACCGGGGGCTGCAAGTTGACGAAACCGCTCAAACAGTTGTTGACGCGACGCGACGGACTGCAA
>Ga0105044_10002720_pt1 | contig 24233 bp, 19 predicted proteins | sample MAT01_FD_78092 | JGI IMG/M metagenome (GOLD analysis project Ga0105044, IMG submission 78092) | Freshwater microbial communities from Lake Fryxell liftoff mats and glacier meltwater in Antarctica - MAT-01 | ecosystem: Environmental > Aquatic > Freshwater > Ice > Liftoff microbial mat | place...
ACAATGGGTAACACAGCGTCCCGAAGTGGTGGCTAAGGAAATTCTCGGCTCGGAGTTTCAGTGGATTAGCCGCGAAACAGATGTGTTAGTGAAGGCATACAGTGCTACCCACGGCGATTTTCTCATACTCAACGAACTACAGTTGCGTTATACGGCACATATGCCTCTACGCATGAGAGCTTATGCAGCACTAGCACAAGAGCGCTACCGACTGCCAACTTACCCAGTACTTATTAACATCTTACCGCCCCCATCCACCTTAACTATTGTCAATAGTTACGAGCAGGAATTTTTGGGATTACGTGCCATCCAAGATTATCGCGTGATTAATTTATGGGAAATTGATGCTGAGATAGTGTTTGGGCAACCATTACCATCGTTGTTACCCTTTGTGCCAATCCTGCGAGGAGGAGGAGAAGCATCAGTTGTGCAACGCGCTTTACAGCTGCTACGAGCAGATGCACAGTTGAACCAGTTAGAATCATTGCTGGCATTTTTTGCTAGCTTTGTGTTAGACACGCCCTTAGTACAACAAATCATGAGGTGGGATATGGCAGTATTACGAGAATCGCCTTGGTATCAGGAAATCCTTGCTGAAGGCGAGCAACGTGGTCTTCAGCAAGGTGTACGACAGCAGTTAATACGGGTATTGCGAAGACGTTTTGGTGAAATTCCCCAAGAGTTAGAAACGAAACTTGAGGGTAAAAGTGTGGAAGAATTAGAAAATTTAATGGATAGCGCGTTAGCGGAGCTTACCGGAGGTATCGCTGTGAGTTCTTTAGACGAATTTATGAGTATTATGTCTATATAAATTCAATCATTTCCCAAATAAGCTTCAATTACAGCCGGGTCATTTCTGACTACAGATGGTTTACCCAATGCAATCAATTGACCAAAATCTAATACAGCAATGCGATCGCACAAACCCATAACCAATGGTACATGGTGTTCAATTAGGATGATTGTCAAATGGAAGTCATTGCGGAGACTGCGAATAAATGCACTAAGTTGCTGTTTTTCATTAGGGTTCATCCCCGCAGCAGGTTCATCAAGGAGTAAGATTTGCGGTTTTAATGCTAAAGCACGGGCAATTTCTAAGCGACGTTGATCACCGTAGGCAAAGTTTTTAGCTTTTTCGTCAGCGCGATCGCTTAATCCCACCAAATCCAATAATTCTAAAGCTTTTTGCTTAGTTTTAAATTCTTCACTCGGCGCTGGTGGTAATCCCAAAACTCCTGTAATCATATTACTTTTAGTGTGTAAATGTCGGGCAATTATCACATTTTCTAACGCCGATAATTCTCCAAACAAGCGGATATTTTGAAAGGTACGAGCAATACCTAAAGCAGCAATTTGATGAGGACGCTGTTGGGAAATTTCTGCACCTTGATAGATTAATTTACCACTAGAAGGTGGAATGAAGGCAGTAATCAAATTAAACAGTGTTGTTTTGCCAGCACCATTAGGGCCAATCAGTCCAAAAATCTCATATTTATTTACACTAAAAGATACATTATTTACCGCCACTAGACCACCAAAGCGGCGAGTCAATGCTCTTACTTCTAAGACAATACCATTGTTAGATGTTGGAATACTGTATGACATTTTTACATATTATTATGAATACTTCACTTTTTGATTTTGCGCCTTTTAAAAATATCTGGAGTAATTAGCCCTTGGGGAAAAAAGATTGTACCTATTACTATTAGTAAGCCAAAAATAATTAATCTCCCATCTCGCAAAAATTGTGCTAGCCAATTAGGTAAACCACCAGTATCCGCTAGGCTTCGCAGAATCTCTGGTAAAGCTGTAAATACCATACCTCCGACTACCGGCCCTAAGAAAGTTCTCGAACCACCAATCAAGACAAAAGTTAAATATATAATACTGGCATCAAAAGTACCTTGACGAGCATTCCAGGTATTGAGGAAGTGGGCGCTAATTGCACCTACAACCCCTGCAAGCATAGCCCCTAATGTAAATGCCAAAACTTTGTAATAAGTAGGATCAATTCCCATTGCACCCGCAGCTAATTCATCTTCGCGGATAGCGATAAAAGCTCTTCCTACACGAATGCGTTCTAAACGATAAAGTAGCACCATACTAATTAATAATAAAGGTAAAGCAATCCATAAATATTCAATTTGTGTTTGGAAAGGTTGAGGAATGCCAAAAATTCCGACAGCACCGCCTGTAATGTCTAGATTTAGCGAAATGACGCGCAGAACTTCCACAAAAGCGATAGTTGCGATCGCTAAATAAATTCCTCGCAACCTCAACGCTGGAATTCCCACTACTACACCCAATAAACCACAAATTACACCAGCAATTAACATCTCCAATAATAATAACGGAATGGGATATAAACTACTGCTAGTTGTAAAAACTTGTGTAGATAAAATCGCTGCAATATACCCACCTAAAGCATAAAATCCCGGACTAGCTAAAGATAATTGTCCTGTCATTAGGGGTAAATAGAGCGATAATCCTAGTAGTGCCCCCAATACCATAGAGACAACTAGAGAACCATAAGTAGCGAAAAAATCAGCCATTTTAAAACATTTTGATTAAGCTTAATCAACCTATTGCTTTTATCAACTATTAAGCTGTTAATATTTGCTCTGCTGTCAGCGCTAGCTCAGGAAAAGTTCGTGACATAATCCGCTCTGAACCTCTAAACTGTGTACGTTGGTATTTTCTCTCAGCATCTAATAGAAAAACAAATACAGCCGGAACTTTTGGATTTCCCAAATACTCTCTTAGACCAATTGCCAAATAATCTACAATCCAATATTCTGCAATACCTAAGCGTTGATATTCATCCAATTTATCAATGTAGTCATCTTCCCAATTAGTTGATGTCACCTCTATAGCTAACTGGATGGGTTCTTCAAGTGCAGCATAAGCAGAACGATTTGAGCGCCATACATCTTTATCTATGACACTTACATCAGGCTTGCGCCCTTGTTCTATTCCATTGGCAGTTATAGTTTTAAATACTGCTGTGCTATTAACTACATAATTTAGGTTGAATTGCCTAATTTCATCATTGAAACCAAACAATATAAAATTGGCGACATCATCATGATTTCTGGTTGCACGCACTTCTACAATTTCTCCATCTACAAGTTCATATAAACCTTCTTCTGGACACTGTTCTAAAAATTCATCAAAAGTTAATTTTTGTTTGGTGTATGTTTTCATAACGTTATATCTCTTTAAACTTTCTGAATAAACCGCCGTCCTAGCAAACCTTGGGGTCTAACTAATAGCATAATAAACAAAATGCCAAAGGCTACTGCGTCTTTATATCCAGAGTATTCGGCGGGTACAAACGCTTCCACTAATCCAATTAATAAACCTCCCAAAACTGCACCAGGAATACTACCTAAACCACCTAAAACAATTACCGCTAAACCCCGCAACCCAAAAGCAATACCGAAATATGGCCCCGCAATACTAACACTAGATGCAACTAAAGTTCCCGCCAATCCTGCTAAAAAACTGCTGATGAAGAATGTTAGGATAATAAAGCGATCGCTATTAATTCCTAACAAACTAGCTGTAGTTGGATCTTCTGCGATCGCTTGCATTGCCTTACCATATTTAGTCCGATTGATAAAATAGGTAAGAATTGTCACAATTACAACTGACACACCAAAAATTACCACCTGGACGCTACGAATCGGAATTGGGTTTTCTAGACTACCAAAGTTAATCGCAGGTGGCAGATTACCATAAGTATTTGCGGGGTATGTGTAACTTTCTGCGCCTACTAAATACTGGATTAAATTTACAATTACCACTCCTACCCCCAAACTGGAAACAACAGTTAGTAAAGGGTCAGATCCTTGACGACGCAAAGGTTGAAAAGCAACACGTTCCATCGCTACCCCTACCAATCCCGCCAAGGTACTTCCTAAAATTAAGGACATAGCAAATGGTAATTTTATCGGCAATACTGCATTAGCCAACAAACCATTAAATCCAAAGTTACCACCCATAAGTGCATAAGTAAAATACGCACCCAAGGCAAAAATTGCACCATGAGCTAAATTAATGATGCCCAAAATGGAATAAACTAAAGTATAGCCCAAGGCAAAAATTGCATAGATACTACCGATAGATAATCCGTTTAAAAATTGTTGCAAAAATAGAGTTATATTCATGTTGCAACTATTTTATAAATACGAATTTTCCCGTGTTTCCATCTTTATCCATCTTAATTTGGGCAACGTAAAATTCTTTTTGAATCACATCACCTACTGGGGTAAAAGCAATCTCGCCCAAAGGAGTATCATACTTTCCAGCGAGTATTTGCTTGTTCAATTCTGCACGCAGTTTATCAAGAGGTAATGTGCTGATTTTGGACTTTTTATCTAATTCTTTCAGAGCTTCAACATACACCTGCACCGCAGTAAAAGCTTGACCAGTAAATTGGGCTGGTTCTTTCTTGTATTGATCTACATAAGCTTGGCGAAAGACCTTATTAATCTCACCAGGATATTCAGGACTGTAAGCTTGAGCAATCAGCACACCATCGCAAAGTGCTTTACACACTGATAAAACATTTGGTGTATTCAAACCATTACCACCAATAATTATGCCTTTATAACCCAGTTCTCGCAGTTGTCGCACTAAGTTACCACCATCAGCAGCTAGTCCTGAAATAATTACTAAATCTGGTTTTAAATTAATTGCATTAGTAGCTTGAGCTTGAAAGTCTGTATCAGTAGTCTGAAACTTTTGAACTGTTACTAATTCTAGCCCTTGATCTTTAACTGTTTTTTGAAAAATCTCTGTTTCTGATTTGTTAAATGCATCATTTTGGGCGTAAAAAACTGCCACTTTTTTAATTTGAGGATTCTGCTTGAGTGCAGCTTTCACAGAATTAGGAGCAACTATCGAGACGGGCGAAGATACACGAGCTACATAATCACCAATTTCGGGAATTCCTTTTGCGGTATTTGATGCTCCAATAACTGGGACTTTCGCACGTTCGGCGATGGGATCAGCACTAAAAGCTTGCTGTGATAAAGTAGGGCCAACAATACCGACAACTTTATCTTTGTTAATTAAAGTTTGAAAAGCATTAATTGCTCCAGCTTCATCTCCGCCAGTATCTTGAATTACCAATTTAATCGGAGTGCCATTGATACCACCTTTACTATTGAAATACGTCTCGGCAATTCTGGCTCCAACAAACCCCTCTTGACCAAGTAATGCTACGTTGCTCGTTTGTGCTAAAGCAATACCGATGGGAATAGCATCCGATGTACCAGTTATCGCTGCGGTATCAGTTACAGTGTTAGTGCCACCACCACAGCTTGTTAGCAGCAAAGCACAAATTGATAATAATGCTGTTGTCCCAGGCAAAGCGTTTTTCATAGTTTAATAATCATGTAGTTATTAGATTATCGACAAAAGGTAATAATAAAGGTAACAATTTGCGAACAATATGAGGCATATTTACACTTTTGTAAGAACTTTATTAAATCATTTTTATTTGACCATGCAAAGGCAAATATTCAAAGTGTTTGTCAATAGAAATTATAGTTAGCCATGATTTTACCACTCTCAGGTCAAACAAACTCATCGGTTAACGGACGCTTTGACAAATTGTTCTCTCCCCAATTCTCCCCTAAACTAAGTCCTGAGTAATTTGAGGTTGTTTGAGTACTAGGGAGGTAAGATTTATTAAGCCTTTTTTTCATTACCAGCTAATCCCTTAGGTTCGTAGTGACGGCAACCATTACAAGGGCCGTTGGGATTAATAGCACAGCGAATGTAACCAGACCGAGCATTAAACTTGCAGCTAATGTCGCCAATTAAATAACCTACTCCTTCTAAATAATAGCGATCGCTCTCAACAGGTCTGATGCTTTGCCGTTCCTGCACCGCTGGAAAATTCATAGCTGCTTGCCTCATCCGTAAGCGCGATCGCAAATGGGTTTTGCGGATTACCCACAGGGAAAACAGGGACGGGAAAAAACCAACGGCAATCACTAAAAGTGTCTTTAACACCTTCTTTTTACCTCTTCTGGGCGCTGATTGATTGTCCCTGATATTGCACTCTAGTTTTACAAAAGTGCAAATTTTAGGGCAGCTTTGTTTATTTGCCATTGTGGTTGCAATTAGCAATGGCAATGTGGTATGTAGCAATTTTGAGGAAGAAGTTCCTTGTACTACTTCAATTAGCATAACTGTTACAACCTCAGAGGTGAGCTGCCCTTAAATATTGATAATTTTAAGATTTGTTGACTAATACCTTTTTGAACAAGTGTTTTGTCTCAGCCTCAGCCCCACTCTTGTTTTTTCTGGGTTGCTGCGATGCTAATCTTTTTTTGGTTTCCTGACGAAGTTGCTGTGCTAATAGTGCTGCTTCCCTTTCGGCTCGGAATAAATCAACTTTTCGCATTGTCAGAATAAATGATTTGTCTGGCTGTTGTCTTACCCAAGGGACGCTAACTGCAAAATACTGACAAATATTTTTGCCTAGTGGGTAATGTCTTTGAGTATTGAGTGTGTTAGCGATCGCTTTCAACTCTAATATCGCTGCTTCTAATTCCCCTGCCATTTGATTGATACATTCGACTTGGGCTATTAAACGCTCCTGCTCACTCATAATTTTTTCCTTTTGGGGTTGCAGTGGCACTATGGCAGTAGCCACAAATGTAGGCTGCAACAGGGAAACTCTCAGCAAAATGGGCTTTTTGTAGCTGTCTTGGATTTGTTTCATATTCCCTCAAGCGAGGCTAGCTGACTTTGTAAGGCATTTTAGCAGTTATTTAGTACATTTGTACTGTGTAATGTGTATATATGAAGTTTAATTTCAGGAAAACCAGCAAATGACTGCCCAAATATTAATCGGATTAAAGATTCAGGGAGAAACAACAGAGAAATTCTTTTTTGTCCCTGGCTTTCCAAGAGACGTTAAAAGAATCAAACAGCCCTGGTAGTTGGAGCTAGTGCATATTTTGAGATGATTTTTCCCGACAAACTTGATATGAGCGTCTAACCCATCACTAAATACCACGATGCGTTAGGTTAAAGCCGTAATGCATTCTATTTTATCTGTCAAAATTTAAACCTTTGCAACAAATGCTCTGACATATATAAAAAACCCTTGAGCGTTTCTTGCAAATGTAGAAGCAGTTTAAGCAAATACTTGATGCTTTGCAACAAATACTCCTCCATGTATAAGAAACGTTTAAGTTTTTCCAGCAAACATATAAGTCGTTGCAACAAAGACTTAATACTTCGCAACAAACACTCTTCCATGTATAAGAAAGGTTTAAGTTTTTCCAGCAAACATATAAGTCGTTGCAACAAAGACTTAATACTTCGCAACAAACACTCTTCCATGTATAAGAAACGTTTAAGTCATTGCAACAATTGTTGTAACGAGCTGATGAATTAATTTACTACCGGAAATTTCAAAACAATCTACGTGAAATTAACTAAAGTTTTATGAATACAATGTCTAAGAAAATACAGTTTGTTTAGTTAAGTATTTTTTCTCTCTGTGTCGCGCTAGGTGCTACAACGGGGGGAACCCCGCTCCTCTGCTGTCAAGGGCGAAGAGATGTCTTAACCGAACCGTATTGGAACGAGTGCGATCGCCCAATTCTTAAAAAAGTTTTAGCCTTCTTGCAAGGATTATATAAAAGTAGTCTCACCAACGGCGATAATATTTCTAGTAGAGTTATTTATAAATTTTGTCATGGAAAAATCCTTTAGTAATTCTAACTTATTGGATTCAAAACAGTAATTTTAGGGGGTGTAATCCTCAGAAAGTAACTGTTATTTTTGAAACAGCTTTGTATATCTAAATTCCTACAGTTGATTTCGCGCTTTGAGTTGCAGATATCGCTCAACCAACTGATCGGCAATTTGATTTGCTGGTGCATCTAGTACTAATACACCTTTTTGTTTCAGTTGGGCAAATGCCACTTGTCGTTGCATTAATAAATCCAGTGCTACTGCACGGGTATAAGCACCTGTAACATCATCTGTGAAGGTGTGTGCCAGATGATCAATTTGCGGATCTCGCAGAGTAACGCAAAATGGAAGATAGCGGGGTGCTAACTTAGAAAGTGCCGCGAGGAGTTCAGTGGAGGCGGTGACATCAACTAAGTCGGTAATCACCACCACGAGCGCCCTGCGGGTTTGGCGCTGCAAAACATTTGTTACTGCCCCTAAATAATCAGATTCAAATAATACTGGTTGAATCGGAGTTAGGCGATCAATTATCTGACTGAGATGAGGTTGACCACGTTCTGGGTGTATCCACGTATGCATCTGGCGGTCGAATACACCAATACCAATGCGATCGCCTCGATGTAAACCTGCTAAAGCTAAGGATAAAGTTGCATTCAAACCCCAATCAAACCTCTGTAAACCCTGCACTTTTGCCGTCATCAACCGGCCGCGATCAAGTAAAATAAGTAAAGTTTGCTCCTGTTCTGGTTCTAGAACCCTTACCAGTGGCATTGCATTACCATAAGCACCAACCCGACGGGCGGTAGCTTTCCAATCAATAAACCGCAAATCGTCACCAGTGCGATAGTTCCGCAATTCAGCAAACTCTGTACCGATACCCGTTTGACGAGCTTGGCGCATTGATCCCGATGATTGCAGCGTCAGGCGAATTGTGAGCGATCGCAACCCGACTAAATCAGGATAAACTTTTACTGGCAGACTTTGCGGAATTTGCCAATCATCCCAAGCTAATCCCCAAAGTCCCAACTGTCGGACTTGAATATTTCCCCAAGGAAACTCTCCCCGCTGCGTCGGGTGGACAGTATACTTTAATTCCTGAGTGCTGTTGCTGGGAACGATAGCGCTAAGTCCAGGTGTAGATACGCCAAACCCTGTTGGGTAGTAGTCACGGATTTGAATTTGGGCGTTGGCATTTTGGGATATTACTTTTAACACCACCGGATTATCTCGTCCAATTGATAATCGTGGCGGTAGTTCGCGGGTAATTTGTACGCGAGAACGTCGCACCCGCGAACCATCCACAATCATCAATCCTAAGATGATAGTATCAAATAGCAAAGTCAGGGCGATCGTTGTTCTAATGCTAAGAGAGAGGGATAAGATGGGTGCCACAGCTACGCCCATCGTAGATATCGTAATTCCCAATACCAATAAAAAATAAACTCGTCTGGAAGGAACCATTTTTTTCGAGTCAACAGTAAGGAATTTTAAATCGCTTATTATTTAGGTGTAGTGCGATCGCTAATTTTACACCCTCCAAGCTTCAAGCACTAACTAACTGAGTCAGGCGTTTTAGTATACGTAGCACGTCGTACAATTCATTTCCAGGGTTTCGCATCAAAAAACCCTTAGATAAAGCATAATAAGTTGGATTTCCTTTAACTAATTTGACAAAAATAAATTCTCCACCGCTGGTAATCATCCCGAAACTAGGCTGATTTGGATGAGGATTACCTAACATATAAGCTAAAATCTGTGCGAGTCCTCTTTCAATGGAATATTCTGCTTGTTTTGATTCAATAACCATTACCCATAATTGGTCTTTCAGAATTAATGTATCTATTTTGCCTTTAATGATAATTTCTTCATCTTCATCGGTAATCTCGATTGGTTCCTCTGCTTTGATATATAAAGGTACTAAATAAAAATCCCCAATAAAAAGTATTGGGTCTATAATTGCCATTTTGACAACATCTTCTAGTAAAGGTGGGTAATTAAGAAGATTAAAATAATCTGTTTTTACTTTATCTAAAAGTTGTTTATCTAAATCAGTAATTTCTGGTAAATCTTCTTGCCATTCGCGGAAGAATTGGTCATCTAAAACTAACTGAATACCAAAGTTATCGATTAAATAGCGTAAATTTATTCCTTTTGCTTGGAGTGTTTGCGTCATAGTTTTTGGATAGTGGAGAATAGGGAATTATATTAATTCTAATTATTCAAAATAAAAACCTCACTGCTGATCCTTTTCGCAAGTAGTTTTCCGAATCGGATGTTACATAGACGCATACCAGTTTGTCGTCAGACATAGCCTTTAAAAGATGAAAATATAATTGGCATTTATCCTATTCATTAGTTGCTGCTTGTAACCAGACTTCTACATCATCTGTTAACAATTTTTGTGCTGCATCTAGCATTGATGCTGCTATGTCTTTGAGGTCTTCGCGGTTGTTCAGATAAGTTTTCAACGCTTCCATTGGGTCGATGCTGCTACTTGCACTCAATTCGGGAATGCGAGGCCTGGCTAATTGACTGATTAATTCTGCTTGAATGGTGTAGGTGTGAGCGGGACTTAAAGCAGTATGTAGAGAGGAACTGTCAATTAAATCCATCTGTTCAGAGCGGAGTTTGTAAATTAGCCGCACTACAACATCTTGAATATCATATTTAGCGATCGCTTTCATTAATACTACTTGGGGATCATCTGCTTTCGAGACATCCACCTCAATTGTCCGAAAACTCCGAACTGTTAAGGGACAAAATTCCCATTCAGCGCTCCCCCGCTCCAGTTCTAGCATCACATAGCCTTTATCTTCTTTTTCTTCACTAAAATCTACCCGCTCAATGCTCCCTGGATAAATCACTGGAGGATTGTTAGATTTATTCAGATTTTGGTGGCGGTGGACGTGTCCCAACGCTACATAATCAAAACAAGGCCGCGTTAGTAAAGATAAAGGTAGAGTAAAACCTTTACCTACTGCTAAAAAGCGTTCTGCGCCCAAGGTAGCATTGTCAGCCATCAAGTGAGCCAACAGGATAGTTGGTATATCGGGGTCAAGACGGCGAATTTCGCCTTCCAAAACAACTCGCAAGCGTTCCGTTAACAGTTGGTTGACTTCCGCCAGAGATAAACCTTCAGTCTCTTGGCGAGTCATCAGAGTGGAACGGGTCAACCAAGGAAGGGTGATTACTTGCACTTTCCCATTGCGGGTGGCGATGCAGTGAGTAGTTAATGTATCACCGACAACAAATCCTGGTACGCCCAAAGTGCGGTAAATATTTAAACTTGCTCCTCCCTGTCCTTGGGAGTGTTGGTCATGGTTGCCCACCAGCAGCACTGTGGGAATATTTGCATCCATCAGACGACGGAACTGGCTGGCAAAAGCATATTGTACATAGGGTGGTGGTGTAGCATCGGGGAAAGCGTCACCACCAAATATCACCATATCAACAACATCTGCGATCGCTCGGTCAATACATTTAGAGAGGGTATTGACAAAATCCTCCAATCGTGTATTTAATCCGGTTGCGGGATTAATTCGTCCGTGGGAGAAGCCGCTTCCCATGTGGATATCGGAGAGATGGAGGATTTTGATCATAGTTGTCCTTTGTTCTTAGTCATTTGTCCTTTGTCTAATACTAATGACAAATGACAAATGACAAATGACAAATGACCAATGACTAATAATTAAATATGAATTCCACATTCTGTTTTATTACTTCCCCGCCAGCGTCCGGCGCGTTCGTCTTCGCCTTCGCCGATTTTGGTGGTGATGGGTTCGTCGCCGATGCTGGGATAACCTTTGTCGTGTAGAGGATTGTAGATGACTCCGTGTTCAGCCACATAAACCCAGCTATCTTTGCGTGTCCAAGTAGCTATGGGATTTACTTTCAGCCGACCTTTACCATCTAATTCAAATATGGGCATATTAGCACGGGTCACTGCTTGATCACGGCGGCGTCCGGTGATCCAAGCGACGCTGTTGAGTTCGTCTAGACTCCGTTGCAGTGGTTCAATTTTTGTAATGTGGTGGAATTGGGCAATATCTTTGTCCCAGAGTTTGTCGCCATATTTGGCTTCAAAGGCTTCGCGGGTGTCTACATCTGGAGTTTTGTAAGTTTGCAGATCCAGATTGTAGACTTGTTTAGCTTTGGCAACTAATTCTAGGCTTTCGCTAAAGTGGTGCAAGGTGTCGAGAAATACCACGGGAACTGGATGCTTCAGTTCACTGTAAAGAATATGGGTAATTATCATGTCATCCACGTTAAAGGCGCTGGTTTGCACCAGTGCCGTTGGGATATTCTCTATAGACCATGCCAGTATGTCTTTTGGAGTGGCAGTTTCAAATTGCTGATTTAATTGCTCTAAGTCAAAAGCGATCGCTTGGGTTTTAGATGCTGTGTAAGCTGTCATGATAATCTTCTGTTCAAATAATTTCTACCTTGATTAAGATTTATTTTACTCTATTAAGGCTCATATTCCGCTCGGAAATTAGGTGATTCTCATATTCGGTAATCACCACATTACGGTAATGGGTATAAGGAAGTCTGAGTAATTAACCAATGATAAGTAAAAATCATTGCATAAGTAAAAACCGCAGTATTTACTAAGAAGCTTTACGTTAATTTAAGTTTTATCGGGGTTTTATGGATATTTGTACTGAGGCTGATATGGTTAAGAAACTATTAACAAAAAGGATTTTACTTAAATGAAGAATTCAAAAGTCTCCAATCCATTAGGTCTATCTATAACTATGGGTGCTTTGATCATCTTGACCAGCGTTAGCATTATCACGATAATGAACGCTTTCTAAAATAAAGACTTCTAATTTTAGCAATAAAACTTTACAAAGCCCCGCTCAAAACTGAGCGGGGCTTTGACATTTTTTTTGAGAAGAGGTTTTGCCCAATGCCCCATTTCTAACTTGTTACCAAAATAACTTTCAATGATCGGACGTAAATGAGATGATGGAGTAATTAGAGAAAAAGGTGAACAATTGTTACTTTTCTCCTTCCGCTTCTGGTTGCAGAATTGCATCACAGTATTGAATGAGGGTTGTCAAGCGATCGCTAATCGTCTGAAGTCTCCCTTGTACAGTAGATGTCTGCCGCGCTCCTTGCAAAAACATCACATCTATTTCCAACAGGCGCAGTTGCTTGCTCATCTCCGTTTGATAAGACTGCACTTGCGAGTTTTCATCAGCTATAGGCACAATCTGCTGCCGGAAAAATTGCTGCAACGAGGCTACACGCTGCCGCAGTTCGGGTGCATCAATTTGCGTAGTTGTGGCATCGGAGCGTAATTGTTCTAGCAAGGTTACGAGTATCTGATACTTCTCACGGTTTAAAGACATTCAGTAGTAATTAAGATAGTATTAATGTCAAGTAATTTTTCTTCTACAATAAACTTCTCTTTTACACTTATCCGCACTAAAAGCCTCAAATCATTATTATTTGAGGCTTTGTTTGCCATCAATGGATTTTCAATTTTATAATCCTTGACGCTCAAACTGGATCACTACCAACGCCAATTGGAGAATCATCCTGACACTGTTTTTTTAACCCGTCCCTGGTCAACAGCGTCTTTTGACGGCGATGCTGCCAGTTTTGTCTATTTTACACTTATCCACCGATCCCCTATAAACCAAATTGTATGAGCAGCATAGCAATAAATTCATCAGTTGACCTTGCCATTCCAGAATGGTTAAAAAAATGTTTGAAGGAGTCATCGACAAGTAGCGGCGCAGTGGAAGATGACCGAAGGCATAATGATGCCGTCTTAATTGGTCGCGCATTTGAATTTGCTTACCAACTGCATCAAGGTCAATACCGCAAATCTGGAGAACCATACATTGCTCATCCCATTGCTGTGGCTGACTTGCTGCATGACTTGGGAGGTAGCGCTACTATGATAGCAGCTGGATTTCTCCATGATGTAGTTGAAGATACAGAAGTTACAAGTGAAGACATAGGAGAGCGCTTTGGGCCAGAAGTGCGGCAATTGGTCGAAGGTGTCACCAAGCTTTCTAAAATCAATTTCACTAGCAAAACCGAAACTCAAGCCGAAAACTTCCGGCGGATGTTTTTGGCAATGGCGCAAGATATTCGGGTAATTGTGGTGAAGTTGGCAGACCGTTTGCATAATATGCGAACTCTACAATATATGTCAGAAGCCAGCCGCCGCCGCAGTGCCCAAGAAACGCGAGATATTTTTGCACCCTTAGCCAATCGTTTAGGGATTTGGCGAATTAAATGGGAACTGGAAGATTTGGCTTTTAAGTATTTGGAACCAGAAGCTTTCCGCCAAATGCAGGAGTATGTTTCTGAAAAACGGACGGCGCGAGAAGAGAAATTAGCCAAAGCTACACACATTTTGCGGGAACGTTTGCAGCAAACTGGAATTCACTGCCAGGATATTAGCGGTCGTCCGAAGCACCTTTATAGCATTTACCAAAAAATGCAACGGCAGCAAAAGGAATTTAATGAAATTTACGATTTGGCAGCGCTGCGGATTATTGTCCAAACCAATGAGGAATGCTATCGGGCGTTGGCGGTGGTTCATGATGCTTTTCGCCCAATTCCTGGGAGATTTAAGGACTATATTGGACTGCCAAAGCCTAATCGTTACCAGTCGTTGCATACTGGAGTGATTGGGCTGACTGGTCGTCCTTTAGAAGTGCAAATTCGGACAATCGAAATGCATCATATCGCCGAGTATGGGATTGCCGCTCATTGGAAGTACAAAGAAACAGGAGGTTCTAGCATTAGTCATTTGACAACAGCAGATGACAAGTTTACTTGGCTGCGGCATCTGCTGGAATGGCAAAGTGATCTCAAGGACGCACAAGAATATCTTGATAGCGTTAAAGATAATCTATTTGAAGATGATGTTTATGTCTTCACCCCTAAGGGGGATGTTGTGCCTTTAAGTCCCGGAGCTACAAGTATAGATTTTGCTTATCGCATTCATACCGAAGTGGGGAATCATTGTGCAGGGGCGCGGGTGAATGGGCGAATGGTACCTCTGTCAACACGGTTGCAAAATGGGGATATTGTAGAGGTTATTACCCAAAAGAACTGCCATCCGAGTTTGGATTGGTTGAACTTTGTCAGAACTTCGGCAGCAAAGTATCGGATTAAACAATGGTACAAGCGATCGCGCCGCGAAGAAAATGTAGCTCGTGGACGGGAATTGTTAGAAAAAGAACTTGGTAAAACTGGTTTTGATAGTTTACTGAAATCAGATGCGATGGAGACTGTCGCCGAAAAGTGCAACTACCACAGCGTAGAAGATTTACTCGCTGGTTTGGGTTACGGCGAAGTTACGTTAAACCTAGTGCTAAATCGTTGGCGAGAAGTAGCGAAGGGACAACAACCAGTTTCCACTGTGCCGCCATTTATCCCCAAAGAAGCAACTACATCAAAAGCTTTGCGAGATGCACCTGCAACTACCTTCCGCTCCACAGATTCGCCAATTGTTGGGGTAGAAGGTTTGGTGTATTATTTAGCTGGGTGTTGTACTCCGATTCCTGGCGAACCGATTATTGGTGTAGTGACGCGAGGTAGGGGGATTTCGATTCATCGCCAAGGCTGCAATAATCTAGAGAGTGTGGAGTATGAGCGCCTTGTACCAGTCAGATGGAACCCAGTCGCCGAAAATAGTGGTCGTCCGCACACATACCCAGTGGATGTGCAAATTGAAGCACTTGATCGTGTGGGGGTATTAAAGGATATTTTGTCACGCTTAAGTGACCAAGGGATCAATGTGCGTCATGCCCAGGTGAAAACCGCTATTAGTCAACCTGCATTGATGGACTTAGGAATAGATATACGCGATCGCTCTCAACTAGAGCAAGTGTTCGTGCAAATTAAGAAAATGAGTGACATTTTGAATATCCGCCGCGTTGGCCAAATTGACGAGTAAGTACCCCAATTGCTAGGGTGCGTTGACACTGTGTAACGCACCAATTTAAGTTGTGATATTACTTTAAAGTTTTAAAAGTGCTGATTTACAAGCGTAGCAGTCAAAAACAGCAGGTGGTTAAAAAATCTGATTCGATAATGAGCATAACGATCGCACTTAAATTTAACCGTTGAAGCGGTAATTTTTTGACTACCAACTTCCCCAAATTTCTTGCTTATACTCTTGACAAAATTATTACCTTATCGAATGAAACAGCCCTGCTTTAGAAGATGGGGTTAGGGCAATACTGCTCGGTTAAGGAAATAAAGTAGGCTGAAACCCTTGAAATAGCGTTGTCTATAATCCCCAAAAGAGGCTTAACCGAGCAGTATTGCAAGTGGTCTAACCTAAAAGGCAATAGAGAGAACTATTGCCTTTTGCCTTCTTACTTAGTTAATAGACATCTCCAGAAATTAAATATGCGTTATCCATAACCCTTGTAGAGACGCGAAATTTCGCGTCTCTACATTCATTATCGGAGATGTCTAATGTTTTTATGTTTGGCGGTTAACTAGAGTAGCGCTAGCTTGGTCAACAGGCATTAGCACAACTTCATTAATATTGACATGGGGCGATCGCGTCACACAAAAAAATATCACATCAGCCACATCATCTGCCGTCAATGGGGTAACTCCCTCATAGACTTTATCGGCACGTTCAATATTCCCGTGAAAGCGCACCTCGCTAAATTCCGTTTCTACCATCCCAGGATCAACGGAAGTCACGCGCACAGGAGTACCCAACAAGTCTTGTTTCAAACCTTCAGAAATTGCCCTTACCGCAGCTTTCGTAGCACAGTACACATTACCGCCAGGATAGGTTTGATGTCCGGCAATTGAACCTAAATTTACCACATGACCGCGATCGCGACTTACCATTCCGGGAACAACATAACGGGACAAGTAAAGTAAACCCTTAATGTTAGTATCAATCATTTCTTCCCAGTCTTGAAAATTGCCTTCGTGCAACTTGTTTAAACCGCGACTTAGACCAGCATTGTTAATTAGAATGTCAATGTCAGACCAGGAAGGGGGTAGAGTAGAAATTGCAGATTCAACAGCAGCGCGATCGCGCACATCTAGCTGTAACAAATGAATTTCAACACTAAATTCTTGACTGAGAGTATCTGCTAGCTGCTGCAAACGTTCTAGCCGTCGTGCCACTAAAATCAGTTTTGCACCCGCACCAGCAAATATCTTAGCACAAGCAGTACCAATACCACTGCTTGCACCAGTAATCAAAATGATTTGATTTTCTAGGGAGGTCATTGTTAGTCAAATGTCAAGAGTTCAGTGTCAATTGTCCAATAATTTGGAACTCAAACGAATTACAGTACCCATCTGGTGAAAAAAAATGTAGAGATATAGCACTGCTACATCTCTACAAGGGTTCTGGATAACGCATATTTAATTTCTGGAGATGTCTTTTAGAAGTCTTCTGCTATTAACCTCAGAATGAATTCTGAGGCAAGGTAGTTGTTGGGATGGGACTTGTTCGCCAATTCTCAGAATTATGAGCTTTTATCTGGAAGTTTTAAGTTCTCAGATCGAATCAATAAAAATTACACTCACCTTGACAGAGATCGGGTGTAGGGCAACCCCTACACCCGTCTTAAAGAGGCTTGGTCATCGAAAGACGGAACTAAACAGTGATAAAAGTTTGAGCCAAGAGCGTTGTTGAAGTGATATTATCTAACTTCACCAACACTTGATTGTTAGAACTATCCACAATCGAGGTTTGACTTCCTTGTTGCTGTATCAACAATTGACCAAACTTGAGGCCACCTGACAACGCAAGCTTGTCCTCACCCACTTTAAAGTCAGTAATGGAGTCAGTACCTTGACCGGAAGCCAACACAAAGGTATCAGCACCATACCCCCCCGTAAGCACATCGTTTCCTAGACCGCCGTAAAGCGAGTCATTACCTGCACCACCCAAGAGTTGATCATCGCCGATACCACCAAATAGCGTATTGTTTCCGTTATCACCCGAAAGCCTGTCATTGCCACCATCGCCGTAGAGCAGATCATTACCATCGCCTGCCCAAAGAGTATCGTTTCCATCGCCTCCAAAAAGTTGATCGTTTCCTATATTACCTACGATCACATCATTACCACCAAACCCATAAATCTTGTTGGCTGGGGCATTGCCTTTTAAGTACTGAGAACTATCAGTGCCATTGAGAAGATAAATTTGGGTAGCAAGAGCGGGTTTAACTGTGCCTTTGATGGCAAAGTCAAAGGTGCTTTCGTTACTATCGTTGTTGCTCAAACTAAAGCTGCCAGTAGAGGTTCCAGGCGTAGGTATATTCGTATTGAGTGCCACCATTATACTTTTTGAAGCGTTGGCAGCCACGGTATATGGACGAGTTCCTACCAAACTAAAACCGTCGGGAAGTTTGAGATTACCCAGGTTGAGCGTAGCTGTACCGATGTTCTTGATGGTGAAAGTTTTGGTTGCGGTGCTGCCGAAAGCGACGTTACCAAAGTCAATGGCAGTGGTGCTGCCATCTGCAATGTCAACCGTGCCATTAAGAACTTGAATCTCGGGGGCAGGAGCGGGCTTAACTGTACCGCTAATAGCAAAGTTAAAGGGGCTTTCGTTACTATCGTTGTTGCTCAAACTGAAACTGCCAGCATAGGTTCCAGATGTTTTCGTATTGAGTGCCACCTTTATACTCGTCGAAGTCTTGATAGCCAAGGTAGCTGGAAGAGTTCCTACCAAACTAAAGCCGTCGGGGAGTGTGAGATTACTCAGGTTGAGTGCAGATGTACCGGTGTTCTTGATGGTGAAAGTTTTGGTAACGGTGCTGCCGAAAGCGGCGTTGCCAAAGTCAATGGCAGTGCTGCTGCCATCTGCAATGTCAACTGTGCCATTGAGAACTTGAATTTCGGGAGCATTAACTTTACCACTAATAACAAAGTTAAAGGGGCTTTCGTTACTATCGTTGTTGCTTAAACTGAAGTTGCCAGTGTAGGTTCCGGCAGTGGTTGTATTTAGTGCCACCGTTATATTCGCCGAAGTCTTGGCCGCCAAAGTAGCTGGAATAGTTCCTACCAAACTAAAGCCGTCGGGGAGTTTGAGATTACTCAGGTTGAGTACAGCTATACCTGTATTCTTAATGGTAAAAGTTTTGGTTAGCGTGCTGCCAACAACGGCGTCGCCAAAGTTAATGGCGGTAGTGCTGTCATCTGCAATGTCAACTGTGCCATTGAGAACTTGAATTTCGGGGGTAGGAGTATTATTAGTGGGGGCTTCATAAGCGCCAATGTCAATCAATACACTGCCATCGCCATCGCCATCTTTGGGAAGGTTCTTAGTGATGCCATTGAAAGCACTGGAACCAGCATCAATCGCGGCACTTCCAGATTTGAGCCTAAAGTCACCATTTGCTGCATCGACAAACAGTGGGTCTTTGTTTAAGATATTTCCTGAGCCTGTTCCTTTAAAAACTCCGTTGTAAGCAAGGTTATTGTTAAATGAATAGTTACTGGAATTAAACATCTGATTAGTAGACTCTCCAGTGCTTGCATACATAATGTTGTTATAGACTCGAACATTCTTAGCACTGTTAATCAAAATCTCTCCAGCAGAAATTATTTGTGAATTTTGGTAGGTTGTATTATTCACAATGTCCACAGGGTTTTCTCCCTTGAAAAGTTGTATTCCAGCCCCACCATTGTTGTAAATTAAGTTGTTACTGATTAAGGTTTTACCAGTGTAAGCAACACCTCCAAAATAAGAAGTGTCAAGCATTATTCCATGACCCTCAGTTATTTCTCCTGCCTTTACCCAAGGGACTAATGATTTATTATCAAAAGAAGTGTTACCTCGAATAATTACTTTGTAATCTGTTGTATTGTTATCAGAATTCCAAAGTGTAAATGCTGAAATTCCTTGGTTCCCGTATGGTGAATACCAAGCATTCCCGGAGACAATGTTGTTCTCTATTGTGATATAATCTGCTTCCGATGTTCCAATGCCCCCGCCTGGAAACTTAGAGACACTGTTATTTCTGATTGTAATGTGATGTGAGTGAATCTTTTGGTTTCCATCAATGCTATCAATATGAATACCATTCCCAGATGTTGCAGGATTACTCAAGTTATTTTTTTGTTCAAGCGCATATTCTAATGTGGTTTCATCTCGCGCTCCTACTAATTTTAAGCCTTCAATTACTAAGTGTGAGGAGCCAGTAATTGATATAGCATTCCAAATGTTTTTGCTTGCTTCTAAGACAGGTGTATGACCAGATAGCGCCGTAAATGTGATCGGCGCATCAGCCCTACCCTGCTTATTTGTAATACCCAGAATAGTGGCGTAAGGTGAGGTATAAGTGCCATTCATGACGTAGACGGTATCACCTGCTTGCACTAAGTCTGCGGCTTTTTGAAGGGTGCGAAATGCGGCTCCCTGGTTCAAGCCATTACTTTTATCATTGCCTGTTCCAGAAACGTAATATGTTGTGCCAGCCATGAGGGTAACTCCAAATATGTGTAAGGTGAATTGGTAGCGCAGTAGTTATTTGAAAAGGTCATCTGTCTGGACTGTTTAAGACAGTCAAAATTGTCCGATCGCAACTTGAAATTGCACCGATTGTAAAAACGCTGTTGTAAAATTGGAAATTTTTTCTTTTGCCAATCGCTGATAGTTAAACTAGAGATGTCGATACTATCAATCGTCAGGGTTTTGTTAAGGGTGATCGGACGATTGTCTGATTGGCAAGGCTAAAGTCGAATTGAATCGTATCTCCATCTGTAGCAGATGCGATCGCAGCTACTATATTCGATGAGATGATTTGTGTTAAGCATGGTAATTTCTCTGAACTTTATCCGTTGTTTTAGGTCAGGAGGTTGCCAAATCGGCATGGTAAAATTCACCCCTGGCTGATAACTCAGGACTTTAAGTCACAGTAGTTAAAGTTGAATTTGTTGAAACTTTAGTGGGTTGATTCCTTAAGTTAAAGGGACTGATGTAACAACTTAATTGAAGCTGTTCTCAACCGTGCAACCGAGTTTGTTTCCTTCATTTAGACTAACCTTCACAAATAACAATTGATATCAGTAAATACCCTGCTTTTAGTTATTTTTTTTACAACAAAGAGAGAAAGACTATGGAGCTATTGGGGTAAAGTCCTGTAAACTTGCGAGTGATATGCGAATGAAGAGCAGTTTGGGTAAGGATTTGATGAAGTTTCTCTCAAATTTAGTCGGCGCTGTTCCACAAGATATTGCTTATGGTTGAATGGCGCTAAGATAAATCGATACGAGGCTACGGAGAGAAGTTTGAGAGGTTGTTTTAAAAATATAAATATATTGATTACTCCTTTTTTTTGCAACGCCCTTGACAAAGAGTTTTAGCCTTAACCCCAAACGTATCGGCTTAAGCCCCTTATCTCACCAAGTTTGATTTTGTGATGTTTCACAAAGAATAAAATTGGTAATAGGAGCCTTTAGAGATATAGCTATGTATGCTCTATTATCCTTAAGGTAAAAGTAAAGAAACTGTTAGAGTCAACTTACAACAAACATCTGTCACGGAAGCAATTTAATTTATGATGAATTGGAGTGATGCATTACCTACCTTTTTTATCACCCTGCGAGAAGGCGTGGAAGCCGCTTTAGTTGTGGGAATCGTCTTCGCCTGTTTACAGCAAGCTCAACAACAAAAATTGCAGCGTTGGGTTTACTTAGGAGTTGTGAGCGGTATCTTAGCGAGTTTTGTAATTGGTCTATTAATTCATCTAGGGCTACGGGGATTGCAGACATCTGAGCAGCTCTATGCACCTGTGTTCAAGCAATTGTTTGAGGTGGGATTAGGTGCGATCGCCATCGCAATGCTCAGTTGGATGCTAATCTGGATGACACGACAAGCGCGATTTCTCAAAGCCGAGATTCAAGGTTCTGTTAAAAGTGCCTTGGGTGAAGAAAACCGGCCAGCTTGGGCGATTTTCAGCTTGGTTTTTATTGCCGTGTTTCGGGAAGGCTTGGAAACTGCTTTGTTTATCGTCGCTAAGTTTCAAGAAGGTTTGACACCAGTGTTAGGGGCTATGGCCGGATTAGCTGTAGCGGTCGTAATTGGGATGCTGCTTTTTAAGTGGAGCATTCGGATCAACTTGCGTCAGTTTTTCCAAGTCATGGGCGTGTTATTACTGCTGATTGTCTCTGGTTTGGTGATTTCTATGCTGCATCATTTGGATGCAGCTGCGATCGCATTTAGCCAAATCAACCCTGAAGTCTTGGGCTTTTGCGGACAAGGAAATACATCTTGTCTCTTGGGTTCGCAGGTTTGGGATTTCTCAACCGTCTTACCTGACCGCCAGTTTCCTGGTATATTGCTGAAAACTTTATTTGGCTATACCCAAAAACTCTATCTAGTCCAGGCTATAGGATATCTGCTCTTTTGGGTGATTGTGGGCGGTATTTACTTCCGCAGTCTTGGTCAGCCAACACAATTAAAGCCAGCAGCCAAACTCAATTAAACTTTGTTCATTTTAAAACTTGCAGTAGTGCGGGCATCTTGCCCGCTACTATCAACAGGGAGCAAGATGCTCCCACTACTTTTAAAAGCCCGCTACTATCAACAGGGAGCAAGATGCTCCCACTACTTTTAAAAGCCCGCTACTATCAACAGGGAGCAAGATGCTCCCACTACTTTTAAAAGTATGGTTTTCAAAATAGATGTGGTTTAAGGTGCAACTTCTGGATACGAAGCGTTAAACCAAGTAACTTGTATTAGGCACGATCGCAAAGAATGCATACTCATACCAAGCAGTCCAGATGAAACTGCGAAGCCATCGCTGACGCTTTTCGGGACTTATTTCATATTCAAACGCCCCATGCGCTACATCAATAGAAGATAGATGAGAGTTGCAACCGCAGCCGTGTTGATAAGTAAAACCGTATTTAGAAGCAATACTTTGCACCTTCATCTGGATAGCAAACACTTTACCTGCATGAAGGATGGCATCCCAAGGGCGTTTGTGTGCGATATCGCGCTGATCAAATCGTAAGGCACGTTCTTCAAAAACATGATCGCGGTAAATTGGCGCTAGATGCACATGATAGAAACTGGCAGGTAATTCATAACCAAACTCATTGAATAAATCTATACCAATGCGAGCTACTTTTACTTCATCAGCAAACTCGCTTCCCTTTGACTCTACATCCCGGAGAATTTCTTTAAAATTGGGATAGCTGTGTTTGAGAAAGTCTTGCCCAAAAAACTCCAGAGTTTCCCATGCCAGTTGTCCAAATAGCTGAGAGAATGATGGTATCAAGTGAGCTAGTTGGGGGCGATCGCTAAACAAGTCAACGTCACCATGCTCTAATTTGTATAGGAACAACTGCGCCATCTCAACATAACTCTGGGCATCGGAAATTCCGACGTTTGTGGCTCCCTTAGCGATATCTTGCCATGTAGAAGGTAATTGAGAAACGTAAACCGCATTTTCTCCGGCAATGACTGCAACAGGAGGACATTCGAGAAGTTGCATTGACAATCTCCTTTAAGGCTTTAATGTGTAATTTAACGTGAGTTCGATGAACCTCTCCCTCCCAACCTCCCTCTCCGAAACGGGAGGAGCAATGAAAAATTAGGCTTTTGGCTCCCCTTTCCGCGTCGGAGAGGGGCTGGGGGAGAGGTCAAAAAGATTTGTCGAACTCACGTTAATTTACCTTAAGCGATCGCCTTATGAATCTTCTGCACACAATTAAATACGAAATTTACTGCCAAACGTAGATCAGAACAAACAAAATAATCCAGATGATATCGACGAAGTGCCAAAATAACGAAGTTGCATTAACGCCGAAGTGACCTGTATCGTAGTTGCCAGGGATGAAAGAGCGCACTAAAATAATCAACTGCAACAAAATACCAGTGAAAACGTGCAAACCGTGGAAGCCTGTGAGTAGATAGAATGTACTACCAAATACCCCTGAGGTGAAGCCAAAGGTGAGGCCGTTCCATTCAATCGCTTGGCCAACTAAGAAGTAAGTTCCCATTGCGATCGTTGTCAAGAGAAACAGACGAAATTTTACTAAGTCATGGCGTTGCAGGGCGCGTTCGGCTAAGTAAATCACAAAGCTACTAGCGACAAGAATGATTGTGTTGATTGTCGGTTCTTTGATTTCTAATCCAGAAACACCTGCTGGTAGCCAGTTAGGTGTTGTTGTTTTGTAGATGATATAGCCGGCGAAAAAACTTAAAAAGATGACGCTTTCAGATAACAAGAACACAATGAAGCCAAACATCTTGTTGCCTTCTTCATCGTGGCTGTGTTCTGCGCCTGTCTTGTGCAATTCATTTGAATTGAGATAACTGTCCATTGGGGGGTTTGCTTTTAGCTTGAGGGTTAAATTTAAAACGCAAAGGAGAAGCAGAACGTTGCGCTACGGTGTACACACAAGTTTTTTTGACTCGTATATTAGTTGCATCGACTCGCATCTTAGTTGCATCGACTCGCACCTTAGTTGCATCGACTCGCACCTTAGTTGCATCGACTCGCACCTTAGTTGCATCGACTCGCACCTTAGTTGCATCGACTCGC
>Ga0105044_10002721_pt1 | contig 24232 bp, 24 predicted proteins | sample MAT01_FD_78092 | JGI IMG/M metagenome (GOLD analysis project Ga0105044, IMG submission 78092) | Freshwater microbial communities from Lake Fryxell liftoff mats and glacier meltwater in Antarctica - MAT-01 | ecosystem: Environmental > Aquatic > Freshwater > Ice > Liftoff microbial mat | place...
CAATAGTGTTTGGTAGGTTTCAAAGAGGCTCAAAAATTGATAATCAAACTCTGGCGGAAATAGTAAATGAATTTCCAGAATTAAATAATATTCCAATAATCGCAGGTGCTAGTTTTGGACATACCTATCCAATTGCTACTTTTCCAATTGGCGGCCAGGTGAAAATTTCAGCTACTAGCGGTGTTTGCAAAATTGAAATAATTAATCATTAAAATTAAAAAAGTCCCTAACCTAAATCTAATGCCAAATAAAATTTTACCAGTTCCTTTTGCCCAGAGTGTGTATGGTAATTCTAGTTCAAATGTTTATCAAAGAATTCTCTATATAAATGGAGCTAACCCCAATCATAGTAAATATTTTCCTTCTAATTTGATAACTAATAATTGTGAGATTTTAAGTCCTGTTAGCTACGAAATTCAATCTGAAAATGAAGCTGATAAAAAGTCTTTTTTGGGTTCAAATTTATCCATGGCAAGAAATCTAGCCCAAAGAATAGAAACTGAATTTAATTTTAGGGAAGATACCCTGTGTTTGATCGGTGGTGATCACTCAATTGCTATTGGTACAGGTGCTGGGCTTAGTAAACTTACTAATTTATCTAAAATTGGTTTGATTTGGATTGACGCTCATGGGGATTTCAATACTCCTGAAACTTCGTTGAGTAAATCTATCACAGGCTATCCATGTGCTATTAACACAGGTCTTGGACTTTCAGAATTTACTGATTTATACGATGGAAACTTTGTGCAAAAAGTCGTGCAAATTGGACTTCGTGATGTGGATGAGTTGGAGTCGGAAAATCTAAAAAAACAGAATGTAAAAACTTTTTCGTGTATTGAAGTAGAAGAATTTGGACTAGCAAATATCCTCAAGGAAACACTGAATTATCTTTCAGATTGTGATTATTTATGGTTATCAATAGACTTTGACTCCTTAGATCCTGTTTACTTTACGGACGGCGAAACTGATGTACCAGCTCTTGCTGGATTGACTCCTAGAGAATTAATTTTTATAACCAGCAAAATTCAAGAAACTAAGAAACTAAAAGTCTTTGAAATCGTTCAATTAAATGACGTGGGTAAAAACACTGATCTTACAATATTGGCAAGTCGCCTAATTGAATTAGGTTTTGGACTCGCAAAACACCGATACGCTAAAGATTGAGCTATAGATTTAGTTAAAATATACTTTGATAAAGTATTTCAAAGTCCATCTTTGGTTTGTAAAATTCAAATTGATCATGGTTTTTTGATAAATTTTTTGTTAACATCTACAGCAAAATAACTCAATCCAATCATCAATAAACCAGCAAAAATAAGGGCGACAGGCCAGCCGACTACATTTACAAAATACCTTCCTGTAATATAAAAAATATAAAATAAAATATATAGAATTGTCGCAGTCAGAATTAGGCTAGATTTAATTTTTACACTGAGGTAAATTCCCCCAAAAAGTAAAAATCCATAAAGTATTTCCGCCCAGAGTATTTCCACAATTAAAGAAAAAATGCTTCCAAACAAACCCAAAAATCCTACCGTGCAGATTAACGGAGCAATTGATTTTTTACTAGTAATTTTTAGAAGCTGATCTAGATAAATAAAACACAAACTAAATATCAAGCCAGCCCAGGCTGTAATTCTATAATTTGAGTAAAATAGAAAATCTGTTTTTTCCATTAAAAATACAAACAAAGCCCAGTAAGTAGTACTCAGATAGCCAATAATAAAAAGTGTAATCAGGTTGCTTTTGAGTAAAAAATAATCAAAAATCAGATACAGTATAGCCAAAACTCCAAAAACTGTTGCCACAACTAAGCTTGTGTTCACTGACGAAGGGCCGAATTTGGAAAGCCACACAAAAATACCTCCAGGTATCATGAAGCCGGCTATCAAATGAAAAGCATTACCTACAAATTTTTTATCCAGACTGTAGATTAGTAAACTACCCATGATAAAAGTAGTAATGCCTGAGCCTAGTGTCACAAGGACTTGCCCTAAATCACTAATAACGCTCCAATAAATACCTACCAAAAATAAAATTCCCAAAAGAACTATCATACCACCTAAAAAACTCAAGGCCCTAGAAAAACCGAGATTATGAGGTTTAGCTGTGCCAATAATTGAGACTTCTTTCTTGCGATTAAAGGCTAAGATTAGTTCTGCTTGACTTACCAAATCGAGCTTACCAGCCGTAGATACTTCCTCTAAAAATTGTGTTTTTGTGTACATATTGTGTTTTATATAACCCAACCAATTATTTTTAAATCATAATTGTTTTCCAAGTTTTGAGATATTTTTTGTTGATCATTTTTTAAGTAATAATTATTTCTGGAATTTGCGCTAAATGAATAAAATGAACTGTAAGAATACTCTAATTCAAATCCATCTGGAGATTTTTGATTACCATCTAATTTGTATTTCTTACCTTCTTCGAAAGATATTTGGGTAGATTTGTTTTCAGAAACTTTGTGTAGAAAAAGGGTTTGTGATTCTTCTGTTTTATAGCAAAAAGGAACTTCGTATTCATTACATGGCATCCTCTTTTCACTAAGTTTATTATCAACTACCAAATAAAGTGTTTTATAGTTACCAACAAATCCTACTGAGTATATATAATCATATTTTAATTGTATTTTTGAGGAAGGCAAATAAATCAATAGTCCTATTATCACTAAGAAAGTTACAGGAACTAAGAATACTAGTAGTAGTGATATTTTTTTCGACATTCAGTGCCTGTAGATTAGCTTTTTTCTTATCAAATGTCAATTTTTAGAGTTTGTTTGAAAATGAAAATTTTTTTAAATAAAAAATCGTTTGGAATAAATAATTAAGCAAAACTTTGAGTCATTTTAATAAATTACTCTCTCATTTTTAAAAAGTAAATTTTAAGGAGTAAAAGAAATTCATTTGATCAAAAAAACTATTTTAAATTATCTAGATTATTAATTGTTATGATTTGGCCTAAAATATGCAGACTTTTATTTGGATAAATAGTAGATAGCTAATTCTAGTTATATAAATTAACTAAAATTTGTAGATTATGTAGTTCAAATTCATCTCAATTTAAAATAATAGAAATTTTTATTTCTGCTATCCAAAAAAATAGTGATTAAAGATGTGGTCTTGTATGCGGCGGTGAAGGTTGCGGCGGGGAGGAGAGTTATAAAAAATATCAAAAGTACGAAGTTAATATCAACGTAAAAAGATGCCAGATAAAAATCGACAAGATATCACAAGACTGTTCTTAAAGAAAAGGCTTCAATGAGATAACTTGCTGCAATAACACGTAAGCAGCGTTATTAAATATTACCCGAAATGTTAACTGCCTGTATATTTTTTTCAACCTCAACCAACCAATCTTCTGGCTTATTAATTACAAATTTATATTCTTTAGTGGTAGTATCATCTTTTTTGTAGGAAAAAATAACGGTTTTGGATTTACCATGGTTACCTAAAGATGTACTAATTTTTGAATAAGGCAAGCTTACATCAATTTTTGTTTTTGGAAATAATAACGTAAAAATCAACCCAAGTACTAAATAATTTCTAACAAAAACAATACGTTTATTCGTTGTTATTATCTTACCAAAATATCCTAGCCAGCCATGAAGCTGCATAACATTATTTTGTTGGCTCAATATTTTTTCGCCATCTTGTAATTTAATTTTTAAAAAATTCTCCCCGCCGACATTCATACAGTCAACACGATCTATAACAAAATTAGTTGTGTCAAATTTTTTCTGTAACAGGGTAAATACCATAGAAATAAGCTATTAATTGACAAATTAAATGGGTTTTTGTTATTATAATTGTATTATATCGTAATAATTATAATTTTAAAATAAATATAGAATATATTAAAAATGTGCTAATTGTAAACGGATTTTTAAGTTTATTTGAATTTTACTTTACAGTTTTTTTCATGCCATTGTTAATATTTTTGTATGAAAATTTACAGTTATTAGCTTTAGAAACTTTTGAATACCTTAAAAAAATAGTAGCTTCAGAAGGGGTTCTAAGCTCGCTTCAGTTTGCTTTTACAGCTTTGCTTACTTTATTGGTGGCAACTGGTATTTCTTTGTATGAAAGCAGAAAAGATACAGAATATGAAATCGACAAAACTGTTATTTCAAAAGTTTTTAATTTAAAATGGCTTTTATTCTCTTTAGTTATAGCGACGATTTTAATTTTTCTGTTTAATAACAATTCTGGAACTGCATCACCTCACTTTAATATTGTAATTGTTTTAACTTTAATAATTCCTTTTTGTTATCTAATTTGGGTGAATTATTGGGTTATAGACTGTTTGGCAAATATAAAAAACCAGAGAAAAAATTATTTGTTAAGGTGTAAAAACGGTGAGATTTTAGATTTTTGGGAGGAATATTTAAAAAGATTAGAAAATCAAAAAAGTAAGAATAAAAGTAGTTTAAAACAAAGAGAATTTTACAAATTTAAAGAAGAGGAATCGGAATACATTAAGCTTTTTTTCAAGAAAATAGATAACTTGGATTTTAAAAAAGACGCCGAATTTGCAGCTCAAATGATTGAGGTTTTTTTACAGGGATTCGATAATATTAATTTTGAAGTTTTTTTTTATGAAAGCTCAATTTTGGATAAACTTTTGCTTTGGCATAAACAAGCTTGGAAAAATTATTACACTGAAATTATAAAAAATGATAAAGACGACAACAATTGGCATGACAATTCTTATTTAGAAAGGGTCTTGATGGATTTAATAAATAAAATTTTAGAAAAATCATTGCGAGAGAATGAAATGGTATTTAGTAATTTAATTAAAAAAATAGATAAGCACCTTGAAGATTTTAAAGATTTGGTAGTTCTAAAAAAAGATAGCAAATATTATTATATTGATAATCAAAATTTTGACTTTCACAACACTCTTTTAAATAATTTACGCAAATCCAACTTTTTAGGTAAAATAAAAGATGGTGATTCAGATAACTATTTTCCTAAGCATTGGATAATTACTAATCCTAGAAATCCTATTAATAATTACTGGATAGGTATACTACTTAATCATTGGCTATTTTATCAGATGAATTGGAAAAATTTAACTAACGGTTTTGATGATGAAACTAAAAATCAAATTGAAGCTGTTATTCAGGTATTTTTTAGAGAAATAAAATATGATTGGTTCCTTAAAGCAATTTTGTATTGGCGAATGTTTTTACCAACAAGGATGTATTTACCTGATAATTTAACTAGAAAGGATAAAATTAAAACTCTTTTGGATGTAAAATTAGAATATCCAGATTTTAGTGTTTGGATGGGTAAAACTAGAGACTATAGTTTTGGAAATAATAATATAAATGGTTCTAATTATGTTAGTTTAGAAGAAGATTTTGAAAAAAGAAAAGATGATGACTTTGAGAATGATATTAGAGAGTTAAAACAAAACACCATTACATTAATTTTAGAATTATTTCCATTGATTAAAGAAAATGTTTTTGATGACTTAGCAGAAATAAAATCCCTAGAAGAAGACGAAACTTTGGATTCTACTCAAAAAAATAAATTAAACACAATTAAACAAATTTGGGAAGAGATTCAAAAATATATACCCTAGCTTTCTTAACCAACGATTGACAAATTAAATGGGTTTTTGTTGCATATACGTTATATATAAGACATTTTATGCAAGTATTACAAATTCCAATTTCCCAATTTTAGAGGGTAGTAGTAAAATTTCTGTAATTTTAATTTATCGCACATATAACATAATTTAAGAATTATATTTCAACTTTAAAAATAATTACATCTCCACAATCCAAAATATAGTTATTAAAGATGCGGTGGTATATGCGGGGGGGAGGTTGCGGCGACTAGTGTAATTGTGGGAAGAAATTTGGCACAACGCACAAGCTTTTGTAACAAAATTTTTAATAAAGTTGGCCGAAGTTTGGTTAAAATTCTAAAATTACCCCTAAAAAGAGCTGGAAAGAACACGGACAAGGCTTTAATTGCTTATTCTACTGATCTTAATCAGATTTTGAGTGTGGACACGGCGACTGGCTCGGTTCATAATTTTAAGATGTTTAAATACAATAAAATTTGGAAACATAGAATTATTTAAAAAACAAATTTGGAACTAGATTCAGATTTAAATTTAGGTTTTTTAGGAGTGAAAAGTTATCTTAAAAATGCCAATTTACCTCATAAAAGCAGTAAAAAACAGAAACTTACAAAACAAGAAAAAAAGGAAAATAGAAAATTAAGAAGCAGCTGAATTAAGATAGAAAATAGCAAACGAGAAATCAAAATATTCAGAATTTGCAAGGAAATCAGGCGGCACAAACAAAAAAAAGCATAATTTATTTTGGAATCTGATTGCTGGAGTTGTGAATTTTAAGCTGTGGAATTAGGAAAGAGGTCTATCATAAAATTATTCTGCTTTTATTTTTACATTTTTTCTTCCAACTGTTAATAAAGAATTTTCATCATAAACTACATACTCTTCTAATCCGTTTAAAGGGTTAGTTCCTTTAGCAGCTAAATAGCCTTCGTTTATGGCAATTTCTTTTATAGACTCAGATAAAAAAAATTCAGCTACGTCATGCTCACTTGGTTCTATGTAGCACCATCTCGAACTTGTATTTCTTTGTGCATCTCCAATTTTTTTATTTTTCCACACATCCATTTTCTGAAAAAATAAATTTTTAGTAGTCTCTGAGATTTCTGAGGGCAACTTTGAAAAGTTAATCTCATCGATCGCCTCAATATTGTTGCACAGATCTCTTACAGTCGTTAGAAAAGTTAAAATTTTACTTGAATTACAGTAGCTAAAAGTTATAAACCCTACTGGAGCTGATCTTTTTAGAGCATATTTACGAGCCAGGTTAATTTCCGTTGTAAAATAATTACCCGTACCGAAGAATCCTGAATCAACAGCACTCCCTAATCCAATATTTTCATCAAAAGAACCGATACTGTGATTGCTAAATTTATAAGGAGTTCCATGCATTAATAATAAGGGATCATCATTATCATTTTTAACTTTTGAGTCACCAAACCATTCTTTAAAACTTGGAGATAAACGAACTGGAACAGATGGGGGCACAGAAACAAATTAAAGAAGCAATTTTGAATTCTAATTTCGTTCCACCTCGCAATTGTAATAGCAGGGAAGAATACGCAGTAAGCAAATTTTGGCCTGTTTTTCTGGAATCGCAGAAGCTTCTAGTCGTCCGTCTTTACAAATTTAAAGATAAAATTAATTTTGAATAAAATATACTAAATCAAATATAATTATGCTCTACTCAAACCTTTTTACTAAAACAACTAAAGATATTCCAAGTGATGAGACTTCAAAAAATGCTCAGCTATTAATTCGAGCTGGATTCGTGCATAAAACTATGGCTGGAGTATATAGCTATTTACCAATGGGAATGAAGGTCTTGGAAAAAATAAAACAAATTACTCGCGAAGAGATGAACTCCGTTGGTGCTAATGAATTAATCATGAGTAGCCTCCAAAAAAAAGAAACTTGGCAAATTACAAATCGTTGGGATGATGAAATAGTTGATGTTTGGTTCAAATCTAAACTTAAAAATGATACAGAAGTTGGTTTCGGTTGGTCTCACGAGGAAGCAATTATTGAGATGATGAAGAATCATATTGCTAGTTACAAGGATTTACCAGCTAATGTTTATCAATTCCAAACCAAGATGCGTAATGAACTACGAGCCAAAAGTGGAATTATGCGTGGAAGAGAATTCGTAATGAAAGATATGTATTCTTGCAGCGTTGATAAGGATCAGCACGAGAAGTTTTATCAAGAAACTATTAAAGCTTACCATCGAATATTTAGTCGAGTAGGAGTTGGTGATATTACTTATCTAACTTTTGCTAGCGGGGGAGCTTTTACAGAATTTAGCCATGAGTTTCAAACTATCTGTAATGCTGGTGAGGACTACATTTATATCGATAAAGCTCAAAAAGTTGCTATTAACGAAGAAGTTTTAACCGACAAAGTCTTGAATATGTTGAATGTTAAGCGTGAGAATTTGGAAAAAATTAAAACCTTAGAAACTGGTAATATTTTTAATTTTGGCTTGGTTAAAAGTGAGCAAACTAACTTTAAGTTTACCAACAAAGAAGGAAATGAACAGCTTGTTTGGTTCGGATCTTACGGTATTGGTATGACAAGACTTATGGGTGTTATTGCTGAAATTTATAGCGATGAAAAAGGCTTAAAATGGCCAGAAAGCGTGGCTCCGTTTAAATACCATTTAGTAACTCATATTAGCGAAAAAGATACTACTGAAATAAATCAGAAAATCCTGAATTTAGCCCAGAGTATTTACAGTGGTGAATTAAAATTAGCTAGAGACAATAAGGGTTCGTGGCGGGTAATTGATGTAAATAATTTGAGTGATATTGCTGATTTTAGCCTGAATGATTTTAGTACTAGTGATCAAATATTTTGGGATGATCGGGACGGAGTTTCTATTGGTCAAAAACTTGGTGACGCAGATCTAATAGGCTGCCCATGGCAGGTAGTGATCTCGAAAAGAAGTCTAGAAAATGGGGGAATTGAGATTAAAGATAGAAATACTGGGGAGAGTAGTGTTTTGGAAGTTTAAATTAATTCCCACTACTTCTCTTCACTTTTACCTGGTTGGATGTAACCACAGACATCTTTGGCTAGACTGCATCCGATGAAGCTTTTACTGCGGAAACCTTTTTTCTGAACTAGAACTCCAGCATTTTTCCCAGTTCGGCCGTCTGTAGAACATTTTGGGCACGGTCCAAAGTTTACTGCCATCACTGTGTGCTTATTTCCAACCTTATAGTCTGGACAGGCAATGTAGGGCTTCAGACTGGCTTTGGAAACTCGAACTATGAGGTCTTTTTTGCAAATCTCACATTTTTTACCTTTGGTCTGGTCGGCGTAAGTCACTCTAGCTTCATTGATAGCAACCTCATATTCTCTAAAGTTTTTAGGATAAATTGATTCCGGGTGGTTTGGATTTTGGAAGTATTCGCCGAATCTACCTATTTTCAGAACCATTAGGTCGCCGTGTTTCGGGTCTAGGACATCAGTTTCTGTGGATTTATACTTTTCTTTATTTTCGTTAATTATTCCAGATTTTTCCTCTACTTCTTTTTTGAAAGGCCACCAAAATTCGCTTAGAACCTGTTTGTATTCCTTTTCGCCTCTACTGATTTGGTCCAGATTGTCCTCCATTTGAGCTGTCATGGCTGAGCCTGTGATCTCTGCAAAATTGTCCGTGAGGAGGTCATTGATTTTCATTCCAAGAGTACTTGGGTACATTACATTTTGTTTATTTTCTACATATTCTCTGTCTTGGAGAGTGCTGATAATTGAAGCGTAAGTACTAGGTCTGCCGATACCTAATTCCTCCAATTTTTTGATTAAACTTGCTGGTGAATATCTGCTAGGCGGTGAAGTGAATTTTTGTAAATATAATAGTTCTTGCAAAAACAGAACTTGCCCGACTTCTAAACTAAATTTAGGTTTGAGACTTACCTCTTCGCCAGTAATTGCTTTGAATCCGAGGTGCGTGGTCCACGCAATTGATCCGCCAAATTGATCAGTTCTAGAATTTTCTAAATCAAAACTAACCCTTTCTCTAATCTCATCTGACATCTGGCAAGCTATCATCTGGGTCCAGATTAATTCATACAACTTTAGCATTCGAGGCTCCAATTTCCCTCGTAGTTTCTGGGGGCTCATCATTGGATTTGTAGGCCTGATGGCTTCGTGGGCTTCCTGGGCGTTACGGCTTTTGGATTTATAAAACTTTGATTCTTTTGGTAAAAAATCTGGAAATTCTTTTTTTATAAACTGGCGAGCTAGCTCAACAGATTCTTGAGATAGATTCACGCTATCAGTTCTCATGTAGGTAATTAGAGCAGTAGGCTGTCCATCAATATCAATACCCTCATAGAGTTTTTGAGCCATTTGCATAGTTAGTTTAGGTGGGAGTCCTAGTTTTGAAGATGCTGCCTGTTGAAGGGTGGAAGTGATGAAAGGCGGTCTGGTGTAGGACTTTTCGGTTTTTTGAGTGACACTAGTTACTTTGAACTGCGGGAAATCTGCTAGGTTATCAAGAATTGTGATTAGTTCTTGCTTTGAAGTTACTTTTTCAGGTAATTTTTTACCTTTAATTTTGGAAAGTTTGAGATTTAGATTTTTGGGTAAAGTTTCATCTTTTTTAGAATTATCTTGATCTTCAGCTATTTGCCATATTTCTTTGGCTTTATTCAACTCATCATCACTGAAACTTCCTGTAATTTCCCAGAATTCTTCAGGTTTAAAAGCCAGTATTTCCTGTTCTCTCAGACAAATCAAATGTAGGGCAGGTGACTGCACACGACCAGCCGAAAGGTGAAAGTTACTCATGGCTTTCCAGAGTACTGGAGAGAGTTTGTAGCCTACAAGTTTATCTAGGACTTGCCTGGCTTGCTGGGCACTAACTAGCTGAAGATTGAGTTTTCTAGGGTTTGCAATGGCTTCTTGGATGGCTTTTTGGGTGATTTCGTGAAATTCCAATCTTTGAATTGTGGATTTATCCTTAACCCCCAGAACATCGGCCAGATGCCAGGAAATAGCTTCGCCTTCGCGGTCAGAGTCAGTAGCAAATAGAATTCCATCTTTGCTGGCTTTAGCCAACTTTTTGAGCTCGCTAACTACGTCTTTCTTTTTTTCATCAATTTCATATATAGGCAGGAAATCATTTTCGGTATCAATTCCATTGACTTCCAGGCTACGGCCATCTGCAGTTTTTTTGCTATCACTGAGGCCTCTAATATGACCAATTGAAGCTTTTACTACATATTTTGAACCAACAATTTTACTAATGGTTTTTGCTTTTGCTGGGGATTCTACGATAATAAGCATAATAATATCTGGTTGCCTAGTCTAGGACCCTATAAATATTTAGACAAAAACGTCAAGCCAATTAAGCTAAATTTGACAACCCTATTAAATTTGGGGGATTATTATTCCTGGAAGTGTCGACTAGTGGTTTATGTCAACAGTCTTGAAAACTGTCAGGTGAAAGCCTCGTGGGTTCGAATCCCACCACTTCCGCCAGATTCTGTAGATAAAATTTATTTTAACTAAAATTTCTTTCGGTATAATAACCTTTTCAGAGAGTTGGTTCAATAAAACCCTCGGCCATAAAACAAGTTTAAACTTACCCAGAAAATTAGACAATTAGAAAAATCCTTGCTTCTATCTGGGAATGTCACAAGAAATTGCGTTAATTACAGGAGCTTCATCAGGAATTGGCTTAGAACTTGCCCACTTATTTGCTTCAAAGGGTTATAGCCTGATTCTAGTTGCTCAAAACCGAGAAAAGCTAGATGCAGCAGCAAATTATCTAAAAACCCAATACCAAGTTCCAATTAGAGTAATCTACAAAAACCTTTCCAGGCCAGAATCGGGTGACGAGATCGTCAATGAGCTCCAAGGTTACAAAGTTAGAATTAGTGTACTTGTAAATAACGCTGGGTTTTCCAATTATGGTAAATTTTCAGAAATTCCTGTAGAAAATCAAATAAATCAAATAAATACAAATATCACTACTCTGACTAAACTCACTAGGCTGATTTTGCCTTACATGATTATGGCTAAAAGTGGGAAGATTCTGAATGTTGCTTCCACTGCAGCTTTTCAACCTGGTCCTCTCATGGCAGTTTATTACGCCTCCAAAGCCTATGTTTTGTCTTTTTCTGAGGCGCTAGCTAGCGAATTGATTGGAACAGGAGTCACAGTTACAGCACTCTGCCCGGGGCCTACTGCCACAGGATTTCAAAAAAGAGCCGAGATGCTTAATTCCAAACTGATGGATGTCGGTTTGATGGATGTTAAAGATGTCGCCAAGGCAGGTTTCGAAGGGTTAACGAAAGGCAAGACTGTGGTAATTCCTGGAATTAGAAACAAAATAATGTCTTTTTTAGTTAGGTTTTTGCCTAGAAATTTAGTTACAAGAATTGTAAAACAAGCTCAAGAAAAGAAGGATAAGGTAGAAAACCCAAAACTTTAAAAAAGTGAGAATTGATTTCTTAAAACCTGAAAATAGTCATTTTCTACAAGCTCATTTGACTAAAATAAAACCTCAGTAACTATATCTTTATAATTAGAAAAAGCAAACAAGGATGCTTTATAAAAGCATAAGTAATCCTAACTAACAATATGTACAAAATAGCTTTGTGTGGGGCTCACGGAACTGGAAAAACTACCTTAGTTAAAATCCTAGCTCCAAAATTAAATCTACAAAGTTTAGATGGAAATACTAGAGCTACCTGGGAGCATTTTGGGGTTTCTGACTTTGAAAAAATGCCTTCAGATGCTCGGACTATTTTTCAGAATCATTTATTGCTAAAGCAAATAGAAAAAGAAGATATTCACAATAATGGTTTTGTTACTGACAGGAGTGTCCTGGATTTCCTAGGCTACACAGTTCTTAGCTCAGATATGTCTGGCTCTCAATTCAAACTGTTTGAACAGTTAGTCAAAGAAAGACTGAAGAACTATACCCATTTTATTTACTTACCAGTGGAATTTTCTGCCGAAAACGAAACTCTCAGGGCTAATGTGGAGACTCGCCAGGAATTTGCCCAAATTATAGAAGAGTATCTGGAAAAATGGTTTGAACCTGAAAAATATCTAAAAGCTACTGGTAGTGTAGAAAGTAGAATCGAGCAAATTAATAATTTTATTTCTAATGTCTAAAAAAATCATAGTCACTTCCCTAAATCCAGCCAAAATCCAAGCCGTTAAAATTGCTTTTACTAAAATGTTTCCAGGTGAGAAATTTGAATTTGAGGGTCTGAACGTGCCCTCTCATGTAGCTGACCAGCCTATGACTGAAGTAGAGGCTCTCAACGGGGCTAAAAATAGAGTAAAAAATGCTTTACAGGAGGGTTTTATAGGTGATTATTATGTCGGAATTGAGAGCGGGGTAGAATTTATTGAAGAGGAATTGATCGTTTTTGGTTGGGTATATGTTTTTGACGGTCAAATGAGCGGTAAGGGCAGATCCTCTAGTTTTTTCTTGCCACCAAAAGTAGCTGAGTTGATTAAGCAAGGCAAGGAGTTGGGTGAGGCTGATGATCTAGTTTTTCAGGTCAAGAATAGCAAGCAAAGTAATGGGTCAATAGGTCTTTTGACAGGAGATCTAATAACCAGAGTGGACGCCCTATCTGAAGCAGTGCTACTAGCCTTGATTCCTTTTAAAAATAAAAAATATTATCAAAACTAAATATGCCCGAAACTATTTCAATTTCTGATAAACCTACCTTTGATGTCTGTAATTTTTTGATTGAATCAGTGTCCGAAGACGGGGTAGTTTTTGTAAAATCAAGTCAGGTTTTTAAATTTGATAAAGTCTTTGGAAATTTGGAAAATCGAAGTCGTGTTTTGAGATTAAATTTACCAGAAAGTGAGTTAGTGGAACAGATAATTTCCGCCAGTATCGATTCAGGCTTTTGTGGTCATTTGGTTTGGAAAATTAAACTTACTAGCTTTGGCTATAACATTTATAAAAAGGAAAACAACCTAGAATCTTTTGCTTTAAAACTCAAAAACTGTCAGCAACTTCACCTTTTTCCGAGCCCAGCAGGAAATTATTACAGATCTATTTTTGATGAAAATGGTAATTTAGTCGGCGGAACCAATCAAACCAGCCTAGAACCAGACATAATTTTTAGTTTGTAATTCTCTTTACAAATAATGATTAACTGTAATTAATTCATGTTGTATGATTAATAAATTGTATCAGGAAATTTTGGCCCAAATTTTGGATGAAAAAAATTCGAATAAGTATCAGACTTTGAAGTACGCTGATCAGTACACTGGTATGGTAGCTCACCCAAACGAAGGTTATATTTCTTTTACAGTGAATCCAAGTGAAAGCTTCCCATTGATTACCCTCAGAGATGTCGGTTTAAAATTATTTATCGCTGAAATGATTTGGTATCTTAGCGGAACTATTGATCCAGTTTGGATAAGGAAATATACCAAAATTTGGGATGATTTTGCTGATGAGGATGGGCTTGTAAGATCTTCTTATGGTTATCGCTGGAGGAATCATTTTGGTCGTGATCAGATTTTAAGTGCCATTAGTTTATTAAAAAGAGATCCTAGTAGTCGCCAGGCTGTAATTATGACTTGGGATCCTAGTTGCGACGGGCTAGACACAGAAAGGCAAAAGAATGTCCCTTGCGTACCAATGATGCAGTTTTTAATTTTGAATAATAAATTAATTCTGGATGTAGTTTGGCGAAGTAACGATATGTATTTAGGTTTTCCTCACGACCTTGCAGGTTTTTCACTTCTACAAGCAATTGTAGCTCAAAAAATGAGTTTGGAAGTAGGTAAACTACATTATAGTATTTTACATAGCCATCTCTATGATAACCAGATTGAATCAGCTAAAATTCTTTTAGAAACGGCCTCTGACCAACCAAAAGTAGAGTTATTTTTACCCGAAAACTCCTTTGATATCGCAAGAGATGGAACTGATGAGCAGAGAGATGAGCTGTATACTCAGATTTTTGATAATTTAAATAGTCAGTATAAACCTGTACAAAAACTTAAAAAGATAAAAATAGTAGTTTAATTTTAGAAATATTAATATGACCCCTAAAACTATAAAAATTTATTTTGGTTGTTCTTTAACTCATGCCCCAGAGGAATATAGACACTCGATTTTAGCTTTGAGAAAAAGTTTAGCAGAAAAATACCAGGTTTTGGAGTTTTTTAGCCATCCCACCGATATGCAAAACGACCAGCAAAGTCTAGAATATTGTCAGCAAATTTATACACATGATAGGAACTGTGTTTTAGAGTGTAATCTCTTTGTAGCAGAAGTCAGTTTACCTTCCACTGGGCTTGGGATGGAATTGGGATTTGCAATTGAAAACGATAAGCCAATTTTGGCAATATGCCAGAAACAACACAAAGCAAGTAGAATGATTCGAGGTGTTCAATCAGTTGATTTTGATTATTTTGAATATTCTCAGGATAGTGAAGCTCTGGAAGAAGTAGATAAATTCATTGCCAAACACTTTTAATACTATGAAGCTTTCTATTTCTGGATCTTTTAGTGTGGGAAAAAGTACTCTGTTTCGAGTTCTAAAAAAACGAGTCGAAGGGTATGATTTCATAAACGAAATTAGTAGGGAAGTGATGAAAGAAATGAATACAAACAATCAAACTATGAGTTTGGAAGAAAGAATCCTGCATCAAAGGCTTTGTGTGGAAAAACAGATTCAAAGAGAGGCTCAAAGCCAGAATTTCATCACTGATTATTGTACTATCGACAATCTTAACTATTCTTATGGACTGGGGATTTATGATGAAGTTCGCGAGTTAGTTATTGAACACCTAAAAAAAATTGGCGGCTACGACATCATATTCTATGTTCCTATTCAATTTCCTCTGGAAAAAGATGGGGTCAGATATGAAAACAGAGAGTTTCAAAAAGAAATAGACACTAGACTCAAAAAACTACTAAAGGAATTCAATTTACCTTTTGTGGAAATTACAGGTAATCTAAAAAACAGAGTCGAAAAAGTCCTAAGTTTTATCAAAAACCCAAAGTATGACTGAACCTAAAATAACTTCTCAAGAACTATCCCGGGAAGACCATTTTTATTTAGATTTAGCTCTGAAAAACAAAGCTCTAATTGCTCCACCGAGACACTCTAATTTTAGAACTTACACAATAATTACTTATCAGGATCTCGAAGACAAAATCCAATATGTCACTGGTACAAACAGAGAAACTTTTTTTCTTGGCGGAACGATTTGCGGGGAGAGAAGTGCTTGCCTAAAACTAGCTGAAGTAGAAGTTAAAGAAGTCAAAACAGTTTATTTGGTTTCCGACTCTTCAAAGTATATTAGTATGGGCATTGCCTGTAGAGATTTTCTTATTGATCAGCTTCCCGTAGAAACTCGAGTAGTCATGTGGGGCCAGAATAATTATAAAGTCACCACCTTGGCTGAATTGTACCCATATCCAGCAATATACAGAAATATAAATGTAACAGATGTCGTTGGTTTTGCTCAGAATTTTGCTCAAAGTATGGAAAAGCCTATTTTTGATTCTAAATTGGCTGAATTGTATAGAAAAGCAATAGATTTTACTAAATATGACGACAAAGATGTTTTTTACCCGATCCGGCTGGCTGCAGGTGTACTCTATGAAAATGGGGAGATGGAGATTGCCTGGCAAACCAAAATGTTGGAATTTGCTAAAACTGTTGATCCAGTGACTAATTTACTTCCAGGAATGAGAAAAAATAGACTTTTAAATATTAATCCAGTAGTCATAATCCAAGTTGATCAGTTTGGAGTTTTGCAAACACTTTCTGATAGCGCTAGGTGTAATCTAGCAGAAGACGGCTTTGGAAGCGTCAAAGTCTTTATCCACAGTAAAAATGGAAAAATAACTGAGTTAAAAGTCGCAGATCTTTATCCAGACACTCCAAAAGTTTCAGAAATGCTCTAAATTATAAATTTATTTTTATGCAATATTCTCATTTAAAAGCCTTAGCTACCCCAGGTGAAATAGAAAAACATCTTTCTGATCTAAGCTCCTTAATAATTACAAAAAGTGAACAGAATTTAGCTAAAAAAACTGATTTGTGGAAATCCTCTGAGCCAGGAGTCATAGCTTGGGACTGGGATGGGACTATCACAATTAACGGCCCTGTAGAAGCTCTTGGTAGGGATCAGGGCACTATATGGCAGGAAATCAAGACGATACTGGCTTTTACAGAACGAAGTATTACTGAGATGAAAACTCACTATGAGAGATGGGGTAGGAGTAAAGATGAAGGGGAGCAGCTTGCCTGGTCTGATGCTACTTATGAAGTTTATAGAAGAGAAGGGGTCACCAAAGCAAAATTAGAAATGGTAGCCAATGCATTATATTTACGCCCTGGAGCTCTAGAATTAATTCGAAAAATATCTGAAAAAGGCCATCACCAGTGTATTATTAGTTATGGACTCAAAGATTTAATTGAAGTGATTTTGAAAAAAAATGGTTTAGAGGACACCGTCACAGTTTTTGCTGATTCTTTAATATTTGATGAAAACGGGTTGATTATTGGAGCGGATACGAGCTTTCCAAGAATAGTCGCAGCAAACAAAATTGAGTCTTTAAATAAATATATTCAAGAATCTAATATTGCAAATATTCACAAAACCTTGTTTATTGGTGATTCAGTGCATGACTTACAAGTCATTGAGGCTACTAATGGACTTGGAGTTTACCTTCACCATCTAGGACATAAAGCCGTAGGCTTAGGAGCTGCCCAGGAAATGTCCCAGGAGGCAGATATTATTGTAGTTAATAACACAGACAATACTCTAGGCCAAGTTACAGATTTTGTGGAAAGATTAATTAATTGTAATTTACTTGAAACTCTTGACGAATATTCTAAGAAAAAATATCAGTAAAGTACTATGTTGCCAAAAGTTACTTTGATCTGTTTGCAGAGTTTAGATGGGTTTTTAGCCCGCACCCAAACCGATGATTTGAGCTGGGGATCACCTGAAGACAAGAAACATTTTAAAACCAAAGTGCAATCTACAGGGGCCATGATTATTGGCAGGAATACCTTTGATCAGATGGGAACAAAGCTTTTTAACAGTCAGTTTGTACTAGTATTAACCTCTCAAGTAGAAAATTATACTGAGCTCAAAACCCCGAATAGGCATTTTTTTAATGGTACTCCTCTTGAAGCTTTGAAATATTTAGAATCAATTGAAATAACTGAGGTGGTCCTGGGCGGCGGCGGAAATATAAATAATCAATTTTTAGCTAGTAACCTAGTAGATGAGATTTTTATTACAATCGGAGCAAAGATATTTGGAGAGGGTATTAAAGTCTTTGGCGAGAAACCCCTAGGGAATAATCTAGAACTACTGAGTCTGGAAAAATTAGGGAAAGACGATTTTCTAATACACTACAAAGTTCAGAAATAATTCTAGGTTAAATAATTAAACCAGTCCCGATTCAGGATTCAAGTTTACCTTGGCTTAAATAAAACCTTATTATCTAACTATTAGACCCAGTGCCAGGCCTAAAACTGAGCAAATAATAGAAGTTAGCCAGTAGCGAATTACAATCTGGTTTTTGCTCCAACCTATTGCTTCTAGGTGATGGTGAAAGGGCGCAGCTAGAAATACTTTCTTCTTAAATACTTTGCGTGAGAAAATCTGAATTACATCTGAAGCTGAAGTGAGAACTAGCAAGAATCCAGCAATTGGAACTACATACACAGCGTCTATTAAAAACGCTACCACACCGAGAGTCAAAAGAACTCCCACTGCTCCAGTATCCCCCATAATGAATTTCGCGGGAGCAATATTAAACCATAAATAAGCAGTTATTGCACCTACCATCACCATTAAAAAAGTCGCAATGTCGTAGTATCCTCTTGCAAAAGCTAGCCCTGAAAAACACAAATAAATTGGTATAAACACCCCAGCAGCAAGTCCGTCAAATCCATCAATTACAGAACTGCTCCAAAGTGATAAGAGGGTAATTACCACTGCTGGAATTATCAGCCAGTCCGAATACCATCCGAATGGTAATTGAATATCTTTCAAATTCAAAATTCCAGGAATTAGATTCACATTCACTAAATTTAATCGAAAATGGAACCAAAACCCAATGAGTAAACTAATAATTGTGACTATTACTACTCGGTAGCTGAGTTTGAGACCTCCACCAGATTTGTAATTTCCGCCAGTTTCCAGGGTTGCCAGAGCATCATCGATAAAACCCATTACCGAACCAAAAAACAATGTTCCAATTGGAATAAATGTCTGGTCTCGAGAAACAAAATTCAGAAATTGAATAATTTTATTCGTGGGCTCAATCTTCAGGGCAATCCAGAAAATAGTTGCAAAAACTAGGGTAGTAATCCAGATCAGCAGTCCTCCAGCTCTGGGAATCTGAGTTTTTGCTTCATCGTTATCATAAAATTCTTTAGTAACTTTCAGTTTATGACCCATTGTGTCGATGTCGCGACTTTTTTTCTTCCAAAACTTTAGCCAGTTAAGTAGCTTAATCAGACTGGGAGCCCACCACATTGCCAGCAAAAAAGATAATGCTGTATAGCTAAAAATTTTAGCTGCTTCAAGGTAGGGAATGGAATTCACAAAGTATTAGATTAATCTGACTAACTGAATTAAAAAATTCATAAAATTTAAACACACTACCACAAAAGTAACCAGAACTAAAAATAATATTATCCCAAACAACTTCTTGTGCTTTTCAGGAAAATTTCTAAAAAAATTGGAACTAGTATTTACCATCCTTCAAAAAGAATGACAGCCAAGGCTTTTTGTCAATTAAAAAGTTTATGAAATCTAGAAAATAAATACCCAATCATGGTTTCTAAAATTGACAATTACAGTAATAATTAAACTCTATTAAGCTACAATCTATGTTCAAATTGATTTTAAAAATTTCAACTCTGAGCCTACTCAGTCTTGCCTTTCTTTGGTATTCTCCAGTTCTGGCTGAAAGTAAGAACACTACTAATTTTATAAATATTGATGTTATTGAACAATCTGACAAACTTTATCTAAAATATGAAATCCAAGAAACTTTCAACACCTCTAGTAGGGGAATTTTCCTGTCCTTACCCAAAAATCAAGACGGAGTGTGGACAGAATATAAAATCAAAAAAGTAACACGCTCAGAAAAGCTAAAAACACAGCAGATTGATATCAAAGAAACTATCAATAACTTCAAAATTGGAAATAAAGAATTACCCAATCTTAATGAACTTTCTGTTCCAACAAACTTTCAAGGTGAACAATACGAGCTAATCAGTGAATGGAACCAGTTTAGAGTCAGAATAGGCGATAAAGATACAAAACTTGAAATTGGAGTCTATCAGTATCAGATAGAAATTGAAGTTATTAAGTCGAGTGATTATAAATATGATTTTAATTTGATTAGCAATTGGAAGGAAAGTGTAGGGAGTATCAAGGTGACTAAAAATGAAGAAAACCTATGCCTTTCCAAAATTAGTTGCTCTAAAGATAATACAAACTTAAGTCTTAATTCTGACAAACCTAGCTTGCCATTGTACTTCAAAGTTTGGAATGAGGTTTGGATTTATTTACTAGTACTTGCCTTTTTAAGTATTAGTTTTTTGGGTTTATGGTATTTATACGCCCGAGATCCTAGTGACGGTCTAGAAGTCCAGAAGCCTGAATTTGAGCCACCGGTAGATATCTATCCGTGGGAGGCACAGTATCTGATTAACGAAGGCCAGGTAGATTTAAAAGACACTTTACTTTCTTATTTACTATGGCTAAATACCCATAAACACATCAAGCTAAAACCAATACTTAATCCAAAAGAAGGTGAAACTGAAATAATAAATGTAGAAATTCTAAAAGACCTCCCAGAAAATATTTTACCACCGATTTTTAACCAGACTATTACTTTGATTTCCAAAGTTGGTATCCAAGCTGGTCTTCTCGACTCTGAAATTCAAGATAGCAAAGATGGTGAAGCTTTAAACATAAAAATCTATGAAAATCTCAAAAAATATTATTCTCAGAAGCCCATCTATCAGCCAATTGGAATAGTTGTAGCTTTAACTTGTGTGCTTGGTTTCTTGGTAGTATTTAGCTTTGAAGGAATTCAAAACAGTTTCTTGATAGGAAATAGCTGGGTTGGGCCTTTGATTTTTGCAGGTGTCGTATTTTTTGCTTACCTGTACTGGTTATTGTGGCTCTGGGGCAAGCTAAGTAGAGAGGGTTTTGAGGTTAGGGCTTATTGCCAAAGATATCGATTCTACATAGATAAAGCTGAGAAATACAAGCTTGATTTTAGTAATAATCCCACTGAAGGAGTTCAGTACTATCTTAAAGCCGTTTCTTTTGCTGCAGCTTTTGGTATTTTAGCTCAGTTCCAAGCCTATTTTGCCAAACTTATGCCAAACATTTCCGAAGTTCAAGACACTAATAGTTTCTACACTGGATATATAGCTGCCAGTTTTTACACTCCTCCTTCAGATTCTTCATTTGATGGCGGTTTTGATGGCGGCGGGGGTTTTGATGGTGGAGGTGGAAGCTGGTAAGAAATAGTAAAAATAGAATCTAGGCAGGAAATTAATATACTTGATTTCAGATTTTAATATAACTAATATAAACATTATGAATGAACTCGATTTTCTTTACTGCAACAGTCTTTTTGAATCCTCAGATAGAGTTGTAATAGTTATTCCTGATAATACTAGCAATTTAGAATATTTTAGTTCTGTAGTTGATCAATTTGCTCATGATTTCAAGGTTTTAGCCATCGGACTTGATTTTTATTACGCCCTTACTGGCGAGAAAAGTCAGTTTCAACACCCTAAAGATGAAGAAAAATACCGGAATTTGATGCAAAAAATGACCGCAGAGATTTTTTTAAACTTTTTTGAGACTACTATCAACACTATTTCCAGAAGTTATCCACAGATGCGAGAAATTATTGTTTGTGGATTCTGTTTTGGCGGGAGGTTGGCAGTCCTTTCTGGAGTAAGTATGAAAGTAAACAAAGTCATTTCTTTTTATGGTGGAGGTCTAAATAATGTATTCCACAACGGACAAAGTGCGACAGAGGCTTTAGCTAAAAATAGGTCTTTTGATTCTAACTTTCAAATTTTAAATATTTATGGTGAGTCCGATATTATGATTTCTAGTACTGATAGTAATTTAACTAGAGTAGTTTTAGAAAATTCAGGAATTAACCACAGTGAAGCTTTTTACAAAGCTGGACACGCTTTTTTCCAAAATCATAGGCAGAGCTATAGCAAAATTGAAGCTGATAAATCCTGGGAAAGAGTAAAATTATTTCTAAATTGAGCTAGTATAAAACTCCAGAGCAAATTCTAGACTTAAAAACTTAAAATATTAATCTTTTAGTAAGTAACGAGTTATTCTGACTTAAATAAAACGCCCTCCTATTTCTAGGAGGGTTGAAGAGAACTTTGAGTTAGATATTAACTATTATCTACTTTTATTTCAATAGTTTTAGGCTGACTTTCTGGGCTTTTGTGAATTACTACTGAGAGAACACCCCTGGCACTACTAGCTTTGATTGAGTCTGTATCTACATGTTTTGGTAAAGCCACGCTTCGACTGAAACTACTAGCTTTGTACTCGTATCTGAGGTAGTCAGACTCTTCTTTTTCACTTTCTTCCTCGTGGTTGTAGGAGATAGTCAGGATTTGCTCATTTAGTTCGATTTTTACTTTACCTGCGTCAATACCGGGTAGGGCCAGGCTGATCTGGTACCTGTCCTTGTATTCCTGGATATTTAGGGCTGGACTGGTGCTAACCCATCTACCGACCTGGTTAGTGATTGGTCGAAATTCATCAAAAAAATTGTCAAAATAGTTGGAAAGAGAGCGATTAGACATATAAATATAGAATAGTTTGTAAAACTGTCAGTTAGCAAAGTAACTATGACATTGCCAGAAATGTACAAATTTTTAACTAACTTGTCAAGAGTATTAACTAAATACTATCAGAAAATTCCCTTAATTATCAACAATATAAATTTTAGATTACGAATACTCAGTTGTTTGATTATTTCTGGGTTGACTGAAAAACAAGAATTATAAAACCTAAAGTATGCAAATATATAAACCCTTTGTTATAGATTTTGAAACCACCCAAGAGCTTTTTCTCAAGGCCCAAGATCTTTTTATTGAGAGGGTTCTAGGGACAGTAGGTGATATGGGATGTGGTAGAATTTTGCTTTCAGGAGGTCAGACTCCCCTGCCATTTTACACTCAACTAGCTAATAATGCAGTGATTGACTGGTCGAAAATTGAAATTTATCAAACTGATGAGAGGTATATTTCAGCTGACAGTCCTAGTTCTAATCAGAACCAAATCCGTAAAAGTCTAGAAAATAGTTTAGTAGAAATCAAGGAATTGAATTTTTTTGATACCAGACTTCCTATCGAGATTGCAATAAAAGAGTATGGAGGAAAGCTAGAAACACTTGACGGTCCATACTTCGATTTGGCTATTTTGGGAATTGGTGAGGATGGTCATATCGCTTCATTGTTTCCAAAGGGAGATTACCTGCAACACCAGGAAGTAGCTGCCATCGAGACTCAGGCACCCTCGGAATTTTCTGTTAGTCAGCGAATGAGTTTAACTATCGAGAGTATTCTAAATAGTACTGAGATTCTAGTAATTTTAACAGGGTCCAGAAAAGAATATATCCTTTCAGAGATGTTAGAGGGCAAAAAAACTGCATCTGAATTTCCAGCTAAATTCCTCCTGGCTCATCCAAATGTGAGTATTTTCCAGTGTCTTCAAGGGGAATAATATAACCATAAAAAGATTCTTAAGACCTGTTTACAGGGAAAGTTTTGTGTGTTAAAATACATTTAACAAAAACAAAGAGCAAAAATATGACTGATAATTTCAATTCTGGGTATGATATTGTGGATGCTTTTGAAAACATGGACATCCTCTATCGCAACATAACTATAGTAAAAGGTTTTGACTGGGATATTCTTTCAGAAGACGCTAGGGATCTGTTTCGGGAAAAATATACTTCCGAGCTACAACAATTTTTTGGTCAGTATCTCGGTGCCCTTAGTGAGGTCGATGAAAAAATTAAAAAAGATATTAATTTGGTACTTGTTACTGGTATCAAAGATCGCGTACTACTACAAAAAACTGAGTTAATTAAATATTTAGCTTTAGGTATGCAGGCCTATATCGAAAAAGTAATCGTCGAAGGTCAAGAACTTTTGAAACAAACAGAGACACAAATTTAATATGGCTACTAATACTTCAAGTTCAAGCGAAATGTATACCCAAAAGGTGTTATGCGAGGTAATGAAATTCCCAACATTAAGCTCTATAATTCAAAATCCTAAAATTACCTTGGGTGAATTTTGTCAAAATTATCTAAACGCTGATTTGATTAATCTTGAGAAACTATTTAAAATTTTACTTAATACACCAAATTATTCCTTGAGCAATATAGCAAGTATAAATCCAGACAAGACAGTCCTTGAGCAAATAAAAATTAGTTTGGATCATGCGTTACAAACAGCAACTAACAATAGTGCTATAAATTTAGAAGTAAAAGATAAAGCCAGTATTCAGAGTGAGGTGCTGAGATTAATTATTTCACCAGAATCTAAAAATGCCCTTACTGATTTATTCAAAGGAGTTAAGACTAAAGACA
>Ga0105044_10002727_pt1 | contig 24210 bp, 39 predicted proteins | sample MAT01_FD_78092 | JGI IMG/M metagenome (GOLD analysis project Ga0105044, IMG submission 78092) | Freshwater microbial communities from Lake Fryxell liftoff mats and glacier meltwater in Antarctica - MAT-01 | ecosystem: Environmental > Aquatic > Freshwater > Ice > Liftoff microbial mat | place...
CGGAGCGCCGCATCGCCCCGTTCGACGTGCACTGCGGCCTCGGCCACCGAGACCACCAGCTCGTCGGCCCCGACGGCCCGCCCGAGCACGGGGGCCAGGTGGCCCGCCGCGGCCCGGAGCTCGGCTGCGATCTCGGCGATCGTGGGGGGCGTCCGACCAGCCGGACGGCCGACGACGGCGATGATGCCGCACATGTTGGTCCTCCTGGCGATCGGGATCCGACTGATGATTCTAGAGAAGATCCGACGCTCGACAGCCCACACGCCGGAGCGCCGGACTCCCCCCCACCACGAACCGGGACCTACGGGCCGTTGCCGGCGCCGAGCGCGCCCGCCAGGGCCGTGGCGAGGCGGTCGGCGAGCTCGGTCGCCTGCTCGTCGGTCGCGGCCTCGACCATGACCCGAACGACGGGCTCGGTCCCCGAGGGTCGGACCAGCACCCGACCGGCATCGCCCAGCTCCGCCTCGACGGCCCGCACCTCGGCCCAGAACGCGTCGGCTCCGTCGAGGCCGGCCCGATCCCCGACGCGCACGTTGAGCAGCACCTGCGGGAATCGGGTGACCACTCCGGCCAGCTCGGAGAGGCTCGCGCCCGAGCGCCTGACCGCGTCGAGGAGCAGGACACCCGTGAGGATCCCATCGCCGGTCTCGGCGTGTTCGGCGAAGATCACGTGCCCCGATTGCTCGCCTCCGAGCGCCAGGCCGTGCTCCTCCATCGCGGCCCAGACGTGCCGGTCGCCGACCGGCGTCTCGACGAGCGCGAGGCCACGTTCGGCCATGGCCCGCCGCAGTCCGAGGTTCGACATGACCGTGATCGCGAACGTGTTCCCCACCAACGCACCCCGCGCCGCCATGTCGATCGCACACACCGCGAGGATCTGGTCGCCGTCGACGACCGCACCACGCTCGTCGACCGCGATGACCCGGTCGGCGTCGCCGTCGAACGCGAGGCCCGCCGCCGCACCGCGCGCGACAACCTCGGCCTGCAGCTGTGCGGGATCGGTCGACCCGCACCCCGCATTGATGTTCGTGCCGTCGGGCGACGCGTTGATCACCGTGACGACGGCGCCGAGCGCACGGAGGATCCGCGGACCGAGTTCCGACGCCGCGCCGTTGCTGCAGTCGACGACGATCTCCATGCCACCGAGACCATCGGTCCCGTCCACCGTCGCCACGACGTGCTCGACGTAGGCGTCGATCAGGTCGGTGCCCTCCCCGGCCGTGCCGACCGCGGCGCCCTCCCGTCCCGACGCGACCGTCGTGCCGTCGAGGCGAGCCGCGAGGTCGGACTCGACCGCGGCCTCGAGCGCGTCGGGGAGCTTGCGACCGCCGGCGGCGAAGAACTTGATCCCGTTGTCGGCGAACGGGTTGTGGCTGGCCGAGATGACGGCACCGGGCACGTCGAGCAGCCGACTCGCGAACGCGACCGTCGGAGTGGGGACGACCCCGAGCAGCACCGGGTCGACTCCCTCAGCCGTGAGGCCGGCCACGAGCGCGGCCTCGAGCATGGGTCCCGAGCGACGGGGATCGCGCCCGACGACGAACCGATCGCCCAGGACGCGCGCGGCCGAACGCCCCACCGCCAGCGCGATCTCGGGCGTGAGGTCGACGTTCGCGACGCCGCGGATTCCATCGGTACCGAAGCGCACGAGCGCGCCGACGCTTACCGCTTGGAGTACTGGGGCGCCTTGCGCGCCTTGTGGAGGCCGTACTTCTTGCGCTCGACGCGACGCGAGTCACGGGTGAGCAGACCGGCCTTCTTCAGCGACGGACGCGCCTCACCGTCGAGCGCGAGGAGCGCCCGGGCGATGCCGAGGCGCAGCGCGCCGGCCTGGCCGTTCACCCCGCCGCCGTGCAGCGTGGCGTCGACGTCGTACACGTCGGCGGTCTGGGTGACCCGGAGCGGCTCCGTCGCGATGACCTGGTGCGACAGGGTGGTGAAGTACTCGGCGAACTCCCGACCGTTGCAGGAGATCTTGCCGGTGCCGGGGCGCAGCCGAACGCGTGCGACCGCTTCCTTGCGACGACCGGTCGTCTGGATCAGAGGCTTGGGCAACACGGGCCTTTCTTGGAGGGGTGGGTGCTCACGCCGGCTCGCGGCGCGTGATCAGCTCGAACGACTCGGGCTGCTGCGCACCGTGCGGGTGGCTGGGACCGGCGTAGACACGGAGCTTCTTGATCATCGCCCGGCCGAGCCGACCCTTGGGCAGCATCCCCTTCACCGCGAGGGTGACGACGCGGTCGGGGTGCTTCTCGAGCATCTGCTCGAGGGAGCGCTGGGTGAGGCCGCCGGGGTAACCGGAGTGGCGGTAGTACTGCTTGGCCGCGGCCTTGCGGGCCGAGACGTCGAGCTTCGCCGCGTTGACGACCACGACGTGGTCACCGACGTCGAGGTTCGGGGCGTAGATCGGCTTGTGCTTGCCGCGCAGCAGCACCGCGATCTCGCTCGCCATGCGGCCGAGCACCGCGCCCTCGGCATCGACGACGTGCCAGGCGCGCTGAATGTCGGAGTTTTTCGGGGTGAAGGTCCGCATCGGTCCTCGATAGGTCCGCGAGCGAGAAGGTGCCCGCGCCGGGGGAGCAGGAGATTGTACGTCTCCCGGGACCCCCGCGGCAATCCACCGGGTCGGTACGCCGTATCCTGACGCCATGACCCAGGTGGAGACCCAGACCGAAGACGCGCTCGAGATCCTCCTGTCGGCCGATCTCGACCCGATCGTCGACATGGTGCTGCGCCGCCACGGCGACCACACCTACGAGGCCGTGAGCCACGAGGGCGGCGTGACGTTCCGCCGGACCGGACCCGGCCCCGACGGCTACGAGACCGTTGCCGTCACCGGCTCGAACCCCTTCGCCGACACCGGCACGGACAAGTTCAGCCCCCTGGCCGACGAGCGGGCTCACCCGTACCCGAAGCGGGGCGAGAACGCCTACCCCTTCGCCTACGACCACACCGCCCAGCTCTTCGACTCCCCGGCCGCCCCCGACCTCTGCGTGATCCACTCGGCGGCCCACAACTGGGAGGACCAGGGCGGCCACCGCGGCGAGCACGGCTCCCTCGGGATCGTCCAGGCCCGCGCCCCGTGGGTCATCGCCGGCAAGGGCGTGCGGTCCGACGGTGTCGCGCCGAAGTCGGCCCGGCTCGTCGACGTCGCGCCCACGGTCGCGGCGCTGCTCGGCTGCCGTCCGATCGGCGAACACGACCGGGGGGAGACGTATCTGGCCGGTCAGGACGGCGAGGTCCGCCACGACCTGCTCGACCTCGACGCCGGCCGGCCCCGCACGGTGGTCGGATTCCTGTTCGACGGGACCAACCCCAACGTCCTCTACGACATGGCCGCGCGCGGCGAGGCGCCGAACGTCGCCCGCCTCATCGAGATGGGGACCGCGTTCGGGCACGGGGCGATGGCCGGTCTCCCGACCATCACGCTCGCGAACCACACGTCGATCATCACGTCGCGTCTGCCCGGCCACCACGGCATCCTGAACAACGCCTGGTACGACCGCCGCCGGGGCGAGCAGATCATCACCAACTCCGCCGCGACCTGGCCGACCGCGATGGACCATGTCGTGCCGGGTGTCGAGTCGATCCACGATGCCGTCCACCGAAGCTTCGCCGGCGAGTTCTGCGCATCGGTGAACGAACCGTGCGACATCGGGGCCGACTACTCGACCTTCGACTTCTTCCGCCGCGGCGAGATCCCGCCCATCCCGTCGTCGCCGGAGGGACTGCCCCACACGACCGAGCGGTTCGTGCGCCCGTCGAAGGACTACCGGTGGTCGTCGATCGTCGACCACATGGGCACGGAGCAGGCGGTCGGGGTGCTGAGCGGCTCGTACCGCGACGAGACGTACCCGCGGCCCCGGTTCATGTTCGTGAACTTCACGCTCACCGACTCGGCGATGCACGAGGGCGGCCCGTACTCCGAGATCGCGGCCGCGTCGGTTCGCGACAGCGACGCCCGGCTCGGCGAGGTCCTCACCGCGGTCGAGCGGGCCGGCGCGTTCGACGACAGTGCGTTCTTCCTCGTCGCCGATCACGGCATGGAGGAGAGCGACCCGACCGTCGGCGGCGACTGGGACGTGCACCTCCGCGAGGCCGGCCTGCGCTTTCGCGACGAGGCGTACTCGTTCCTCTACCTCGGCGAGGAGTGACCCGCGCGTTCGTGCGCGCGGTATCCACCACGAACGCGCGCTGCGGTCGTACCCTGACCTCGTGGCGAGACCCAAGGTCTACGAGGAAGAACGCGTCGCTACGGCCGTGCGGCTCCCCCGCAGCCTGCACGAGCAGCTCCACGAAGCGGCCGACGAGCGTCACGTTGCGGCGAACCTCCTGATCGTCAAGGCCCTCGAGACGTTCCTGGCCCAACTCACACCCGTCGACCAGCTCACGGGCCCGCCGCCGCACCCGGACCCGATGTCCCGGCCCCCGGGTACCGTCGCCCGATGAGCGACTCCTCCGAGCGCCGGCGCAAGCCCACCGCCACCTCGAACTTCGGCGTCGGCCGCCGCGAGAACCACGATGCCACCGCGTTCTACGAGCGTTTCTCGCCACCCGAGCTCACCGACGACGACACCGTCCTGGCGCCGGTGCCGATCGACGAGCCGTTCCAGAAGGGCGACAGTCGCCACATGGAAGCGGTCGCTGACGGTTCCGTCGCCCTCGTGGTCACTTCACCGCCGTACTTCGCCGGCAAGCAGTACGAAGAGGAGTTGCACCGTGACGGAGTTCCCAGCTCGTACGTCGAGTACCTCGAGCTGCTCACCGACGTGTTCGCCGACTGCAAGCGCGCGCTCGAGCCGGGTGGGCGCATCGCGGTCAACGTGGCGAACCTCGGTCGCAAGCCGTACCGGAGCCTCTCTGCCGACGTGATCCGGATCCTGCAGGACGACCTCGGCCTGCTGCTCCGCGGAGAGGTCGTCTGGCGCAAGGGCGTGGGCGACGTCGGCGCGGCCGGGAACTGCGCGTGGGGATCGTTCCGCAAGCCGTCGAACCCGGTGATCCGCGACGTGACCGAGCGGGTCGTGATCGCGAGCAAGGGACGGTTCGATCGGGCCCACAGCGAACGGAAGCGCGAGGGAGCCGGCTTCCCCTCGCAACGAGCGATCGACGCCGACGAGTTCATGGCCGCGACGCTCGACGTCTGGGACCTCCCCCCCGAGAGCGCGAAGCGGGTGCGCCACCCCGCGCCCTTTCCGGTCGCCCTCCCCGAACGCCTGATCCTCCTCTACACCTACGAGAACGACCTCGTGCTCGACCCGTTCATGGGCTCGGGCTCGACCCTCGTCGCCGCAGCGCAGCACGGGCGCCGCTACGTGGGCTACGACCTCGATCCCGAGTACGTCGACCTCGCGCGTGACCGGGTCGACGCGGTGACTCGCGTCCCCCCGGCGACCGACGGTGGGAAAGCGGCCACGGCATTGGCCGCTGACCTCATCGAGGCTGCCGGGTTCACGATCACCCACGAGAACCGCAAGCTCCGCGGTACGGGCCTGACCGTGCCGTACATCGCGACTGGCGCCAACGGTCGGATCTGGTACTTCGACGTTTCCGGCGCCTTCACCACATCGCGCGACGGGATGCTGCGCACCGACACGGTGTGGAGGGCGCTCGGACGCGCGCACGTGCTCGCGCACAACAACCCCGACGACGCACCGCTCGTGTTCCTCACTTCGGACCTCCCTCGAGCCAGGAGCGACGGCGACGTCGCGCTGCGTGCCGCAGGTCCGAGCGCGTTCTTCGACGCGATCGCGTTGCGCGACGCTCCGGGCGTCGAGCGACTCCGCGCCTACGCCACCGGCCGGGACATGCCGCTCGCCGGCTTCTGGACCGCGCGCGATCTCGAACGGTGACATCGTTCCAGTCGACCTCCAGCGCGCAGGGTCGGCAGTTCGCCGAGCAGTGCGACGCGCTGCTCGCGACCTACGGGTTCGAGCTGGATGGCTCGACCAAGGTCGCCGGGATCGGCGTCGAGGTCGACCAGGTCGCGACGAGCCCGGGTGGCCAGCTCGTGTGGTTCGAGTACAAGGGCAGCATCCAGGGATCGCGACCCGGGCTCCTCCGCACCGACACACTGAAGAAGGCCGTCGCCAACGGCGCGCTGATCACGGCGATCGTCGAGCACCCTCCGTACATCGTGCTCACGTCGCACCTGCCGACGGCGGGCGCCGGCCTCGAGATGCTGAACACCGCGGTCGCCCTCGGGTACTTCGCCGACGTCGTGTGCATCTACGACCCGAGCGCCCAGGCCCGCCTCAAGCACCTCTGAGCCTCCCCTCAAGGGAGCCCTCGGGGGGGCCGATGGTTCAGGCATGAACCGGACAGTGACCATCATGATCGCCGGCCTCACCGCCGTCTTCGCTCTCGGTGCCTGCGGCGCCGCGACCGACGCGGTGAGCGACGGTGCCAAGGGTGCCATCGAGAGCGCTACCGGCTGCAAGGCCAACGGCAACGGCAACGAGACCAAGGTCGAGTGCAAGGGCAAGGACGGGAGCGGCTCGTTCAGTGTCGGGACCGGTGACCTACCCGACGGTTTCCCGAAGAGCGACGTCCCGTTGCCCGAGGGTGAGATCGTCAGCTCGCTCTCGACCGACGTCGACGGCAAGCCGGCGTACAACGTCACCGTGAAGGTCGACGGTTCGGTGAGCAAGGCGGCCGAAGACTACAAGTCGGAGCTCGAGGACAAGGGCTTCACGCTCGACGAGGACAGCTCGTTCAGCCTCGGCGGAAGCGGTGGGCTCACGGCCTTCCAGGCCAAGGGCACCGACTGGGACGTGAACGTGATCGGCGCGGGTGGGACCACGAAGGACTCGAACGCTCTCGTGATCACCGTCACCGAACACGACAGCACCACCGACACGACCAGCTAGTCCAGCGAGTCAGTAACCGACTTCCCAGAGACAGAGACCGTGGGGCGGGGCCACCGGGCCGGCCGCCCCACGGTCGCGCGATCTCAGGATCGTGAGCATGTCGCCCGGGCGGCGGCGACCCCGGCCGACGTCGACGAGCGTTCCGACGATCGAACGCACCATCTGCCAGCAGAACGCCTGGCCCCGGATGTCGTACCGCAGCAGTCCGTCGCCGAGATCCACCCACGACGACTCCTGCACCCTTCGGGTCGTGGTCGACCCCTCGGGGCCCTTCCGACAGAACGACGAGAAGTCGTGTTCGCCGACGAACGGATCGGCGGCGAGCCGCAGGCGTGACACGTCGAGCGGTTCGGGGACCCACCACGCGTACCGAGCGAGGAACGGATCGGGCTCGGGTCGATTGACGATGGTGTAGCGGTACGCCCGCCAGGTCGCGGAGCGCCGCGCGTCGAACTCGGGGCCGACGATCTCCGCCGACCGCACCACCACCTCGGGGCCGAGCATCCCGGTCAACGACGACTGCAACCGCCAGGGATCGAGCCCGGTGCCGGCCTCGAAGCTGACGACCTGACCCCACGCGTGCACCCCGGCGTCGGTACGGCCGGCGCAGGTGAGCTCGACGGGACGACGCAACACTCGCTCGAGTGCCTTGCGCAACACCCCGGCGACGGTGCGGACGTCGGGCTGCGCGGCGAAGCCGCGAAAGCCCGTGCCGTCGTACGCGACGACGAGCCGGCAGCGGGCAGGGCCCCCGGCCGACTCGAAGAGCGTCACACCGCCAGCTGGATCAGACGAGCTCGATGCGCGCCATCGGCGCGCGGTCGCCCGGTCGCGACCCGAGCTTGAGGATCCGGGTGTAGCCACCGTTGCGGTCGGCGTAGCGCGGACCGATCTCCTCGAAGAGCTTGTGGGCGGCGTCCTTGTCGTGGATCGTCGCGACCACCTGACGCTGGCGGTGCACGCCGCCCTTCTTGGCCTTGGTGATCAGGTGCTCCGCGTAGGGACGCAGCTCCTTGGCCTTCGCCACGGTGGTGGTGATCCCCTCGGCCTCGAACAGGCTCGCGGCGAGGTTCGCCATCATGTGCCAGTGGTGGGCGGGGTCGCCGCCGAAGCGCTTCCCCTTCTTCGGCGCGGGCATCGGAGCGCTACTCCTTCACGCGCAGCGACAGGCCACGCTCGTCGAGCTTCTGGAGCACCTCGTCGAGCGACTTCGAACCGAAGTTCGTGATCGCGAGGAGGTCGTCTTCGGTCTTCTGCACGAGCTGACCGATCGTGTCGACCCGGGCCCGCTTGAGGCAGTTGCGCGGGCGCTCCGACAGGTCGAGCTCCTCGATCGGGAGCTCGAGGTCGGGCGACGTGGAGGTCGTCGGCGACACCTCGCCGAGCTCGAGGCTCGGGGCCTCAGCCGAGAGGTTGGCGACGAGACCGACCAGGTTGCCCAGCGTGGCGCCGGCCGAGGCCAGGGCGTCGCGCGGGGAGATCGAACCGTCGGTCTCGATCTCGAGGGTGAGGCGGTCGAAGTTCGTGGCCTGCTCGACGCGGGTCGGCTCGACGTCGAAAGCGACGCGCCGGACGGGGGAGAAGATCGCGTCGACCGGGATGACGCCGATCGGCGAACCCGCTCGCTTCGTCTTCTCCGCCGACGCGTACCCGCGACCCTGCTCGACCGTGAGGTCGAACGCGAGCCGGCCCTTCGCGTTGACCGTGGCCAGGTGCAGCTCGGGGTTGAGGATCTCGACGTCGGACGTGGTCTGGATGTCGGCCGCGGTGATCTCACCCGGGCCGCGCTTGTCGAGGCGCAGCGTCACCGGCTCCTCGGCCACGCACTGGAGCACGAGGTCCTTGAGGTTCAGGATGAGGTCGGTGACGTCTTCCTTCACCCCCGGGATCACGTCGAACTCGTGGAGCGCTTCGTCGAAGCGCACCTGGGTGACGGCCGCGCCGGGGATGGAGGACAGCAACGTGCGGCGCAGGCTGTTCCCGAGGGTGTGGCCGAAGCCGGGCTCGAGCGGCGACACGATGAAGCTCTCGGTGTTGCCTTCCGGCTCGAGCGCTTCGATCTCTGGACGCTGGATGATGAGCATGCAGGTTCCTTACTTGGAGTAGAGCTCGACGATGAGCTGCTCGCGCACGGGCACGTCGATCTGGTCCCGGAGGGGCAGGTCGCGGACGGTTGCCTTGTGGTCGGCAGAGGAGACTTCGAGCCATTGCGGGACGGCCCGGTCGAGCGTGTCGAGGTTGTGCCGGATGACGATCATCGACTTGGCCTTCGGGCCGAGCTCGATCACGTCGCCGCGACGCACCTGGTACGACGGGATCGTGACGCGCTTGCCGTTCACGAGCACGTGCCCGTGGCGGACGAACTGGCGAGCCTGGTTCCGGCTCGCCGAGTAGCCGGCGCGGAACACGGTGTTGTCGAGCCGGAGCTCGAGCATCTGCAGGAGGTTCTCACCGGTGATGCCGGCCTGACCGTTGGCCTGCTGGTAGAGGTTGCGGAACTGCTTCTCGAGCAGTCCGTAGATGCGCTTGGCCTTCTGCTTCTCGCGGAGCTGCAGGAGGTACTCGCTCTCGCGGATGCGGCCCCGGCCGTGCATCCCCGGCGGGTAGGGGCGACGCTCGATCGGGCAGCGCATGCTGTCGCACTTCGCGCCCTTCAGGAACAACTTCATCCGCTCCCGCCGACAGAGCCGGCAGACCGCGCCTGTATACCGAGCCATCTCAGGCCTTCCCGCTCTGGCGGGCCGCTCGGGCCCCGGCGTCATCCGACTCTCGTGCGTCTCGGGCGTTCACGTCGTCTCGATACGAGCTCATGACGCCTCAGACCCTCCGCCGCTTGGGAGGGCGGCAACCGTTGTGCGGGATGGGGGTGACGTCCTTGATGCCGAGCACTTCGATGCCCGTGTTCTGGATCGATCGGATGGCGGTCTCGCGACCCGAGCCCGGGCCCTTCACGACCACGTCGACCTTGCGGACACCGTGCTCCATCGCCCGTCGGGCGGCGGTCTCGGCCGCGAGCTGCGCGGCGAACGGTGTCGACTTGCGCGACCCCTTGAACCCCACGTTGCCCGACGACGCCCAGGCGATGACGTTGCCCTGCGTGTCGGCGATCGTGACGATCGTGTTGTTGAACGACGACTTGATGTGCGCGATGCCGTGCGTGATGTTCTTGCGCTCACGACGCTTCGGGCGCCGGCCGCCAGGGGGAGGCTTTGCCATACGACTTGCTCGCTCTCTACGTGATCTCGGGTGTTCGGTGTTGAATGCTGAAACCGTTCGCTCGCTGACTACTTCCGGGCCTTCTTGCGGCCGGCGACGGTCTTCTTCGGACCCTTGCGGGTGCGGGCGTTGGTGCGGGTCCGCTGACCGCGGACCGGGAGGCCCCGGCGGTGGCGGATGCCCTGGTAGCTGCCGATCTCCATCTTGCGCTTGATGTGACCCTGCACCTCGCGACGCAGGTCACCCTCGACCTTGAGGCCCTGGTCGATCCAGTTGCGGAGCTGTGAGACCTCTTCCTCGGTCAGGTCGCGGACACGCGTGTCCGGCGAGATCGCGCACGCCTCGCAGACGTGGCGCGCCGTGGTGCGGCCGATTCCGAAGATGTAGGTGAGCGAGATCTCGAGACGCTTCTCCCGAGGGATGTCGACACCGGCGATACGAGCCATTGTTCTCCCTAAACCCTGCCGCTAGCCCTGGCGCTGTTTGTGCCGGGGATTCACGCAGATGACCCGGACCGAACCGTGGCGACGGATCACCTTGCACTTCTCACAGATCTTCTTGACCGACGGTCGGACCTTCACTGCTGCCTCATGACTGGGTGGGTTACTTGTAGCGGTACGTGATGCGACCGCGGCTGAGGTCGTAGGGCGTGAGCTCCACCTGGACCCGATCGCCGGGCAGGATCCGGATGTAGTGCATCCGCATCTTCCCGGAGATGTGCGCCAAGACCTTGTGGCCGTTTTCGAGCTCGACGCGGAACATGGCGTTGGGGAGAGGTTCGACGACTGTCCCCTCGACGAGGATCGTGTCGTCCTTTGGCTTTGCGACGGTGCACCACCTGAAAAACTGGAACTGCGAACATGACGAGAACGGGGTCGAAATCGACCGGCGATGTGGGTCGCGCGAGGAGCGCACCAGGAGACCGCGGGGCCGACCGGAGAGCCTACACCGAGACCGGCCCGGACTCAATCCGGGTCGGGCGGCGGTCCGGGTCGAAACGGGAGTCAGGGAAGGGTCAGGACCTCGGGTCCATGGTCGGTGACGGCGATCGTGTGCTCGAAGTGGGCTGATCGTCGTCCGTCGCGGGTGACGACGGTCCACCCGTCGTCGAGCAGGAGGGTCTCGGCCGTGCCGGCGTTCACCATCGGCTCGATGGCGAGGACCAGGCCCTCCTTCATCTTGTACTTGGCGTTCGGGCCGCCGGCGTAGTTCGGGACCTGCGGTTCTTCGTGCATGGCGGTGCCGATGCCGTGGCCGACGTACTCCTTCACCACGGTGAACCCGGCGCCGACCGCGACGTCCTCGACCGCAGCGCCGACCTCACCGAGGCGCCTGCCGTCGACGACCCGTTCGATCGCGGCGTCGAGCGATGCCTTGGTCACGTCGATCAGGCGTTGCGATTCGTCGTCGACGGTGCCGATCGGGATGGTGATCGCGGCGTCGCCGTGCCAACCCTCGATGATCGCCCCGCAGTCGATCGAGAAGATGTCGCCCTCCTCGAGCACGGTGTCGTCGGGGATGCCGTGCACGATCACGTGGTTCGGCGAAGCGCAGATCACGGCCGGGAACCCGTGGTAGTTCAGGAAGTTCGACCGTGCGCCCCGCCGCTCGAGCACTTCCCGGGCGACCCGGTCGACGTCGAGCGTGGTCGCACCCGGCTTCGCCGCTCGGATGCATTCCTCGTGCATCTCGGCGACGACCCGACCCGCACGTCGCATCAGCGCGATCTGCTCGTGCGACTTCTTCGTGATCATGTGAGGGTGTGGCCCACGCGGGCCTCGATCGCGGCCGCGAGGCGGGCGGCCACGTCGTCGCCGGTGCCGACACCGTCGACCACGACGAGACGCCGCTGGCGGCGGTAGTGCTGCACGATCGGCAGCATCTCCCGCTCGTAGAGCTCGAGCCGCCGTTCGATAGCCTCCTCGGTGTCGTCCTCGCGCTGGATGACCTTCCCGCCGCACTCGTCGCACGTCCAGTTCTTCGTGGGCGGGTGGTCGACGTGGTACACGGTGCCGCAGTTCTCGCACACCCGGCGTCCGGCGAGACGCGCGAGCGCGATCTCCGTCGGTACGTCGAGGGTGGCGACGAGATCGAGGGGCTGACCGTCGAGCACGCGATCGAGCTCCACGGCCTGGAACTCGGTGCGCGGGAATCCGTCGAGCACGAAGCCGCGGTCGAACACGCCCCGGCGGAACTGCTCCTCGACCACGCCGACGACGACGTCGTCGGGGACGAGCTCGCCGCGGTTCATGTAGCTCTCGGCCTCGAGGCCGGCGGGCGTGCCCTCCTTGGCCTCGGCGCGGAAGAGATCGCCGGTGGAGAAGTGGGGAACGCCGCGGTGGTCGGCAAGCCGGGAGGCCTGCGTTCCTTTTCCGGCACCCTGCTTTCCCAGCAGGACGAGACGGGGTCCTCGGGTCATCGCTGCACCGCGCCTACGCGAGGAAACCTTCGTAGTTGCGCATCATCAGCTGGCTGTCGATCTGCTTCATGGTCTCCAGCGCAACACCCACCGTGATCAGCAGCGCGGTGCCACCGAACGGGAACTGGCTGATGTCCCAGAACGCGAAGACCAGCAGCGGGGTGACGGCGATCGTGGCGAGGAACAACGCGCCGGGGAGGGTGATGCGGTTCAGCACCTTGGCGAGGTACTTCTCGGTGGGCGGGCCCGGCCGGATGCCGGGGATGAACCCACCCTGCTTGCGGATGATGTCGGCCTGCTGAGCGGGATTGAACGCGATCGCCGTGTAGAAGTAGGCGAAGAAGATGATGAGGAGCGTCTCCGAGCCGATGTAGAACCAGCCCTGGCTCTGCACGAGGTTGTCGTTGACGAACTCCTGGAACCCCTTCCACGGCGTGGCACTCGCGATCAGCGCGGGGAACGACAGGATCGACGTCGCGAAGATGACCGGGATCACACCCGACTGGTTCACCTTCAGCGGGATGTAGGTGCTCTGGCCGCCGTACATGCGCCGGCCGACGACCCGTTTCGCGAACTGCACGGGGATGCGCCGCTGCCCCGACTCGACGAACACGATGCCGACGATCATCGCGATGCCGATCCCGATGATCACGAAGAACTGGAACTTGCTGCCTTCGCTGTACACCGCGGCACCCTGGCCGGGGAGGCTCGACACCACCGACGCGAAGATCAGGATCGACATGCCGTTGCCGACGCCTCGCTGGGTGATCAGCTCACCCAGCCACATCACCATCGCGGTCCCGGCCGTCCAGACGAGGATGATGAGCATGGCCCGGGGCGCGTTGAACCCCGGGATGAGGTTGCGACCCTCGAAGCCGGAGAAGCCGAGGAGGCCGCTCTGGCCCTCCTTCAGAGCGAACACGAACCCGGTCGACTGGATCAGTGCCAGACCGACCGTGAGGTACCGGGTCCACTGGGTGATCTTCTTCTGGCCCGACTGACCTTCCTTCTGCCACTGCTCGAGCTTCGGGATGACCACACCGAGGAGCTGCATGATGATCGAGGCCGTGATGTACGGCATGATCCCGAGGAAGAAGATCGCGACGCTCGTGATCGCGCCCCCGGAGAAGAGGTCGAGGAAACCGACCACGCCGTTCCTGCTGGCGCTGGCCTGGAGCTCCTTGATGGCCGCGAAGTCGACGTAGGGCACCGGGATGTGGGTTCCGACCCGGTAGACCGCGACGATCGCGATGGTGAACAGGATCTTGTTGCGCAGGTCGGGCACCCGGAACATGTTCCGCAGGCGGGACAGCATGGGATGCAGACCTCCTCTGGTGTGAGCGGCGCGTCGGGGACCGGTGTGGGGTGGCCGGACCCGAGAGCCTACCGGTTGGTGAGCGCGTTGCCCTTGGCGGGAGGTCGACGGCCGCCGAAGGGGGCCGGGAGGTCCTCGGCGGTGCCGCCGGCGACGATGATCGCGGCTTTCGCGGCGGCCGAGAACGCGTGGGCGCGGACGGTGAGGGGCTTCGAGAGCTCGCCCCGGCCCAGGATCTTGACGAACCCGTGCTTGTGGACGAGGCCGCGGGCCCGGAGCGTCTCGAGGTCGACCACCGTCCCGGCGTCGAACTGCTCGAGCGCGTCGAGGTTGATCGCCTGGTACTCGATCCGGAACGGGTTGTTGAAGCCCTTCGCCTTCGGGGTCCGGCGGTGGATCGGGGTCTGACCACCCTCGAACCCGGGCTTGACCTGACCTCGGGCGTGCTGACCCTTGTGGCCGCGACCGGCGGTCTTGCCGCCCTTTCCCGCGATACCCCGGGCGACGCGACGCCGCTTGGTGTTCGAGCCCTTGGCAGGCTTCAGATCATGGATGTGCATGGTGCTCCTTGATGGTCGAATCCGCTGCGCCGGCTCGATCGCCCGCCGGCACAACTTCCCACGGTGGCGTGTCCGCCGGCTCCGCTGCTTCTCCTAGACCTCTTCCACCCGTACGAGGTGCGGGACCTTGGCGAGCATCCCGCGGATCTCCGGCTTGTCGGCGTGCTCGACGGTGTGGTCGATGCGCCGGAGGCCGAGCGCGCGCAACGTACCGCGCTGCTTCGGCTTGATCCCGATCTTGGAACGAACCTGGGTGACCCTCAAGACAGTCACGTCACTTGACCTCGGTCACTTCGACCTTGCCCTTCTGGCGTTCGCGGTAGGCACGGAGCATCCCGCCGGTGGCCACTTCCTCGGGCGACTTCCCGCGGATCCTGGCCACTTCGTCGGGTCGGCGCAGCGAGCGCAGACCCTGGATGGTGGCGCGCGAGACGTTGATCGCGTTCGACGAGCCCAGCGACTTGGCGAGCACGTCGCCGATCCCGGCCGCCTCGAGGATCGCCCGGGCCGCACCGCCGGCGATGACACCGGTACCGGGTGCAGCCGGCTTCAGCAGGACACGCGCGGCGTCGTGCTCGCCGATGATCGTGTGGGTGATGGTCGAGCCTGCGAGCGGCACCGCGAAGGTGTTCTTCTTGGCCTCTTCCATGCCCTTCTGGATCGCGGCAGGCACTTCCTTGGCCTTGCCGTAGCCGAGGCCGACGTTCCCGGAACCGTCGCCGACGACGACGAGCGCGGTGAACGAGAACCGCCGGCCGCCCTTGACGACCTTGGCGACCCGGTTGATCGCGATCACTCGCTCTTCGTACTGACCCTCAGCCATCTTCTCTGCTTCCCTCTTCATGGTCGAATCTGCTGCGCCCGTTCGATCGCCCACCCGTGCGACTCCTGCGCGGGATGACCACGAGCTCCGCGCCTTCTCTTAGAACTCGAGACCGGCTTCGCGGGCGCCATCGGCGACGCCTGCGACCCGGCCGTGGTACCGGAAACCGCCTCGGTCGAACACGACCGTGCTCACACCGGCGGCTTTGGCTCGTTCCCCGACAAGCTTGCCGATCGCCTTGGCGGCGTCGACCGTGGCGGTCGGGTTCGTGCGCCGGTCGGCTTCCATCGTCGACGCCGACGCGAGGGTCTTCCCCGCCACGTCGTCGATGACCTGCGCGTAGATGTGCTTGTTCGACCGGAACACGGCCAGGCGCGGCTTCAGCGCGGTCCCTCGGACCTTCTTGCGCACCCGGCGGTGCCGGCGCAGACGATGTTCGTGCGTGCTGATGCTCATGAGTCCTCGTTACTTCGCCGACTTGCCGGCCTTGCGCAGGACGCGCTCGTCGGAATAGCGGATGCCCTTGCCCTTGTACGGCTCGGGCTTCCGGACCTTGCGGATGTTCGCCGCGACCTGGCCGACCAGCTGTTTGTCGGCGCCGCGCACGATGATCCGGTTCGGGGTCGGGACCTCGAGGGTGATGCCCTCGGGCGCGTCGACCGGGACCGAATGCGAGTAGCCGACCTGCAGCTCGAGCTTCGACGGGCCCTGCGCGGTGGCGCGGTAGCCGACGCCCACGATCTCGAGCTCGCGCACGAAGCCCTCCGACACCCCCACCACCATGTTGTTGACCAGGGAGCGGGTGAGACCGTGGAGGGCGCGGTTGCGACGTTCGTCGTCGGGGCGGGTGATGACCACCTGGTCACCCTCGCTCGCAATCTCGATCTCGCCGGGCGCGTCGAGCTCGAGGGTTCCCTTGGGACCCTTCACGGCCACGTGTTGGCCGGAGATCGAGACCTCGACACCCGAGGGGATCGTGATGGGTTGCTTGCCGATGCGAGACATGCGCCTACCAGACGTGACAGAGGATCTCGCCGCCCACGCGGCGCCGGCGCGCCTCGCGGTCGGTCATGAGTCCGTGGTTGGTCGAGAGGACCGCGATTCCCATGCCACCGAGGACACGGGGAACGCCGGCCGACTTGGTGTACACGCGCAGCCCCGGCTTCGAGACACGCTTGATGCCGGAGATCGTGCGCTTGCGTTCGGGCGTGTACTTCAAGGTGATGGTCAACTTCTGACCGGGACGACTGTCGTCGTCTTCCACCGTGTAGCCCTCGATGTAACCCTCTTGGAGGAGGATCCCGGCGAGCGCGCCCTTCAACTTCGAAGCAGGCATGATCACCTCGTCGTGGAACGCGGTGTTGGCGTTCCGCAGACGGGTGAGCATGTCGGCGATCGGGTCGGTCATCGTCACTGTCGCGTCCCCCTCACCAGGATGCCTTGGTGATGCCCGGGACCTCGCCCGCATGGGCGAGCTCGCGCAGGCAGATCCGGCACAGACCGAAACGCCGGTACACCGAGCGGGCGCGGCCGCACTTGCGGCAGCGCGTGTAACCCCGAACCTTGAACTTCGGTTCGGCCTGTTGCTTGTTGACGAGTGCTTTCTTGGCCATCGCTACCCCTGAGCCTGGTCACGGCGAAATGGGAACCCGAGGGCCCGCAGGAGTGCGCGACCCTCGTCGTCGGTGACGGCGGTGGAGACGATGGTGATGTCCATCCCGCGCACCTGGTCGATCTTGTCGTAGTCGATCTCCGGGAAGATCAACTGCTCGGTGACCCCGAACGTGTAGTTGCCGCGGCCGTCGAACGACTTGGGGTTGAGACCCCGGAAGTCGCGGATGCGGGGGATCGCGAGGCTCACGAGCCGGTCGTAGAACTCCCACATGCGCGCGCCCCGCAGCGTGACCTTGGCGCCGATCGCGTTGCCCTCGCGGAGCTTGAAGGTGGCGATCGACTTCTTCGCCCTGGTCACGAGCGGCTTCTGACCGGCGATGATCGTGAGGTCGGTGACCGCGCCGTCGAGCAGGGATGCCTGCTGCGTGGCGCGACCGACACCCATGTTCACCACGATCTTCTCGAGCCGCGGGACCTCGAGAAGGTTGCCCTTGCCGAGCTCCTCCTGCAGTGCCGGGCGCAGCTCGGTGATGTACTTCTCCTTGAGGCGCGGCCCGCCCGCGGTTGCCGTGGCCATCACTTCCGCTCCTGGCCCTGCGGGCCGGGCCGCTCCGGCCACGCTCCGCTCCGCTGCGGCGCGACGAGTCGAGGATCAGTCGCTTTGCTCATCAGAGATCCTTCCCGCACTTGCGGCAGACGCGGACCTTCTTGCCGTCGTCGTCGAAGCGATATCCGATCCGGGTCGGCCCGCACGAGCACACGATCGCGACGTTCGACACGTGGATCGGCATCTCCTTGTCGATGATGCCGGCCTGCATCGTCGCGCTGGTCGAACGCTGGTGCTTCTTGACGACGTTGATGAGCTGTTGGCTGGTCACGATGACCCGGTTGCGGTCGGTGAGCACCGCGGTGACCTCACCTTCCTTGCCGAGGTCCTTGCCCGCGAGCACCCGCACCCGGTCGCCCTTCTTGATCTTCACAGCACCTCCGGGGCGAGCGAGACGATCCGCATGAACTTGCGGTCGCGCAGCTCCCGGCCAACGGGACCGAAGATGCGCGTGCCGCGTGGCTGGAACTGGTCGTTGATGAGCACGGCCGCGTTCTCGTCGAAGCGGATGTAGCTGCCGTCGGCGCGACGCCGCTCCTTCTTGGTCCGCACGACCACGCACTTCACGACCTCGCCCTTCTTCACCGCGGCACCGGGGACGGCGTCCTTCACCGTGGCGACGAAGATGTCGCCGATCCCGGCGTAGCGGCGGCGGGTGCCACCGAGCACCTTGATGCAGAGCACCTCGCGGGCGCCCGAGTTGTCGGCCACCTTGAGGCGGCTCTCCTGCTGGATCATCGGGCCCGCTCCAGCACTTCCACGACGCGCCAACGCTTCTGGCGCGACATCGGACGGGTCTCGGCGATCCGCACGCGGTCGCCCTCGCGGATCTCGTTCTGCTCGTCGTGCGCGTAGAACCGGCGCGTGCGCTGCATCGTCTTCTGGTACCGACGGTGGCGCACCCGGTCGACAACGGCGACGACGACGGTCTTGTCCATCTTGGTGGAGACGACCAGACCCTCCCGCACCTTGCGCGGGTTCGGTCGGGCGTCGCCGCCCGCGTCGCTCGGGCCCACATCCGTCGAGTTCGTCGCTTGGGTGTCTTCGCTCATGCGTTGCTTCCTTCAGCTGCTCGGATCTCGCGCTCACGGATGAGCGTCTGCAGGCGGGCGATGTTCCGCCGCACGTCGCCGAGGCGCGCGGTGTTGTCGAGCTGGCCGGTGGCGTGCTGGAACCGGAGGTTGAAGTGCTCCTCCTTCGCCTCGAGCAGGCGCTGGATCAGCTCGCCGTCGTTGAGCTCACGGAGTTCAGACGTCGTCGTGTCGGGCATCTGATCAGGCCTCGTCGGTTCGGAGCACGAATCGGGACTTGATGGGGAGCTTGTGCATCGCGAGCCGCATCGCCTCGCGCGCGGTCTGCTCGGGCACACCGGCGAGCTCGAACATCACCCGTCCGGGCTTCACGACCGCGACCCAGTGCTCCGGGTTGCCCTTGCCCGAGCCCATGCGCGTCTCCGCGGGCTTCTGCGTGACGGGCTTGTCGGGGAACACCGTGATCCAGACCTTGCCGCCACGCTTGATGTAGCGGGTCATCGCGATACGGGCGGCTTCGATCTGGCGGTTCGTGATCCAGCCCGGCTCGAGCGCCTGGATCCCGTAGTCGCCGAACGTCACCCGGGTGCCGCCCTTGGCGATCCCACTCATCCGTCCCCGCTGCACCTTCCGGTGCCGCACCTTCTTCGGCATCAACATCTCGTACGACCTCAGTCTTCGTCTTTGCCGTGGAACTTCGGCGCTTCGTGGTGCTCGCGGGTGCGGCGCTCGATCTCTTCTTCCTCGGCGAGCAGGCGCTCGAGCTCGGGATCGGCTTCCTTCACGAGGTCGGTGGCCTCGACGGGAGCCTCGTCGCCGACGGTCGACGGGTCGACCTCGACGGACTCGCCCTCCGGACGACGGCGTCCGCCACCGGCGCGCACGACCCGCCCGGGCTGGTTGCCCGCGGTGTCGCCGACGGCCATGGCCGCTTCCTTGGCGATCTTGTCCTCGGCGGCGGCCTTGTACGGGAGGATGTCGCCCTTGTAGATCCAGACCTTCACGCCGATGCGTCCGAACGTGGTCTTGGCCTCGGCCTGGCCGTAGTCGATGTCGGCCCGGAGGGTGTGCAGCGGAACTCGACCCTCGCGGTACCACTCCTTGCGGCTCATCTCGGCGCCCCCGAGGCGGCCGCCGCACTGCACCCGGATGCCCTGGGCCCCGGCCTTCATGGCCGTCTGCACCGCGCGCTTCATGGCCCGGCGAAAGCTCACGCGGCCGGCGAGCTGGTCGGCAACACCCTGCGCGATGAGCATCGCGTCGAGCTCGGGCTGCTTGATCTCCTGGATGTTGAAGTGGATCTTCGGGTTGCCGGTGATCTTCAGCAGACCGGCGCGGAGACGGTCGGCCTCGGCCCCGCGGCGACCGATCACGATGCCCGGCCGAGCCGTGTAGACGTCGACGCGGAGCCGGTCGCGGGTGCGCTCGATCTCGACCCGGCTCACCGCGGCACGCTCGAGCTGGCGCTTCAGGTAGTCGCGGATCTTCCAGTCTTCGATCAGCTGCTCGGTGTACTCGCCGTGCTCGGCGAACCACCGCGACTTCCAATCGGTGGTGATGCCGAGCCGGAACCCGTAGGGGTTGACCTTCTGTCCCATTACTTCGTCTCTTCTTCGTCGTCGGCGTCGGCTTCGTTCGTGGTGGGTTCGTCGGTCGTGGGTTCGTCGGACGTGGGTTCGTCGGACGTGGACGCTTCGGCTTCGGGCTGGGCGTCGACTGCGTCGACCGCTTCCACCTCGGCCGACGCAGCGGTCGCGTCGTCGGTCGTCACGGCCTCGTCGTGCTCGTGGTCGTGGTCGTGCTCCTCGGCCGGTGCGCTCGCCGTCACCCGGCGGCGACGCGAAGCGCGACGCCGGGCTTCGGCGGTCCCTCCCGCGCTCTCCTCACGACGGCGACGGAGCTCGAGCTGCTCGTCGGAGTACCGGGCGACGACGATCGTCACGTGGCTGGTGCGCTTGCGGATCTGGACCCCACGGCCGCGCGCACGGGGCCGCATCCGCTTCTGGGTCGGGCCTTCGTCGGCCCAGGCTCGTACGACGTAGAGCTCGTCGGGCGGGAGATCGTTGTTGTGCTCGGCGTTCGCAACGGCGGAGTCGAGCAGCTTGCGGACGGGCCCGGCGGGGCCGCGCTCGCAGAAACGCAACCGGTCGCGTGCTTCGTCGACGTCGATGCCGCGGATCAGCCCGAGCACCTGGCGGACCTTCGTGGGCGAGACGTGGGAGTACCGCAGCACGGCCTTGGTCTCGGGGTACTGGGGCGTCGACGTGTCGGGCATCGTCAGCGTCTCCCGGAGCGCTCTTGGCCGGCGTGGTACCGAAAGACCCGGGTGGGCGCGAACTCACCGAGCTTGTGACCGACCATCGACTCCGAGATGTAGACCGGAACGTGCTTGCGGCCGTCGTGCACGGCGATGGTGTGGCCGACCATGTCGGGGATGATCGTCGACCGACGCGACCAGGTCTTGATGACCTTGCGGTCGCCGGCCTCGTTCATGCGGTCGACCTTCACCTGCAGGTGCTCGTCGACGAACGGACCTTTCTTCAAGCTGCGCGGCATGACTACCTCCGTGACCCGCGGCCACGACGGCGACGGACGATCTGCTTGTCGGATGCCTTGCCCTTCTTGCGGGTGCGGCCCTCGGGCTTACCCCACGGCGACACCGGATGGCGTCCGCCGGAGCTCTTGCCCTCGCCGCCACCCAACGGGTGGTCGACCGGGTTCATGGCGACACCACGGACCTTCGGGCGCCGGCCCCGCCACCGGTTACGACCGGCCTTGCCCCACGAGATCAGCGCGGCCTCGGCGTTGCCCACCGAGCCCACCGTCGCGCGGCAGTCGATCGGCACCCGGCGCATCTCGGTGGAAGGGAGCCGCAGGGTCGCGTACAGGCCCTCCTTCGCCACCAGCTGGATCGAGGCGCCGGCGCCGCGGGCCATCTTGGCGCCCGCGCCGGGCTTGAGCTCGACGTTGTGCACCACGGTCCCGACGGGGATGTAGCGCAACGGGAGCGCGTTGCCGGGGCGGATCTCCGCACCCTGGCCGCTCTGCAGCTCGTCGCCCACCTTCACCAGCGCCGGCGCGATGATGTAGCGCTTCTCGCCGTCGACGTAGTGCAGGAGCGCGATGCGCGCGTTCCGGTTGGGGTCGTACTCGATCGACGCCACCTTCGCCGGGACGCCGTCCTTCTCGCGCCGGAAGTCGACCACTCGGTACTTCTGCTTGTGGCCACCGCCACGGTGGCGCGCCGTCATCCGCCCGTAGGCGTTGCGGCCGCCGGTGCGCGTCTTCGGCTTGACCAGCGACCGCTCCGGGGTGGCCTTGGTGATGTCGGCGAAGTCGGACGCGCTCTGGAAGCGGCGTCCGGGACTCGTGGGTTTGCGCTTGCGGACCGGCATCGTCAGCTCCCGAAGATCTCGATGTGGTCGCCCTCGGCGAGCGACACGATGGCCCGCTTCTGGTCGGCGCGCTTGCCCCAGGTACCGGTGCGACGGTTGCGTTTGCGCTTGCCGTGCCGGTTCAGCGTGTTCACGTTGGTGACCCGCACGTTGAAGATGGTCTCGACCGCGTGCTTGATCTCGATCTTGTTCGCGTCGTTCTTCACCAGGAACGTGTAGACGTTCGCGTCGTAGTTCGCGTACGACTTCTCCGACACCACCGGCTTGATCAGGATGTCGCGCGGGTCACGGACGATCATGCGGTCACCTCATCATCCCGCTCTTGCGCCTTCGGCGCAGACCGCTCGGGCCCCGGCTCGGGCGCCGTTGCCGACTCACGCCGCGAGTCGGAGTCCTCGCCTTCGGTCATTCCCGACAGCCTCGTGTTCAAAGTCGCGAGGGTCGCGGTGCTGAAGACGAGCCAGTCGTTCACGAGGATGTCGTAGACGTTGAGCTCCTCGGGCAGCACGATCTGGACCCACTTCCCGAGGTTGCGGAAGCTCTTCCAGGCACCATCCTCGGTGCGGTCGAGCACCAGGAGGAGGCGGTCTTCGCGCTCACCCTTGGTCCGCAGGCCGAGCGCCTGCAGCGCCGCGATCGCGTCCTTGGTGCGGGGTGTCTCGAGACCCCAGTCGTCGACCACGAGCACCTTGTTCTCGGAGGCGCGGTCCGAGAGCGCCGAGCGCAGCGCGAGGCGGATCATCTTCTTCGGGGTCCGCTGGCGGTAGTCACGGGGCTTCGGGCCGTGCGCGATGCCACCTCCACGCCAGTGGGGGGCGCGGATCGAACCCTGGCGGGCGTGGCCGGTGCCCTTCTGACGCCACGGCTTCGCGCCACCACCCGACACCTCGGCGCGGGTCTTGGTGCTGTGCGTGCCGGACCGCGCGTTGGCGAGCTGGGCGGTCACGACCTGGTGCATCACTGCGACGTTCGGCTCGATGCCGAACACGTCGTCGGCGAGATCGACCTGGTCGGCATCGGCGCCGGAAACGGACTTCGTAGTGGTTTTCATGCCCGCACCCCGCTCTTCACCGCGTTGCGGATGAACACGAGGCTGCCGTTGGGTCCGGGTACGGAGCCCTTCACGAGGATCAGGTTCCGCTCGGCATCGCCCTCGACCACGGTGAGGTTGAGGGTGGTGACCCGCTGATGACCCATCTGACCGGCCATACGGGTTCCCTTGAACACGCGGGCGGGTGTCGCGCAGGCGCCGATCGCGCCCGGGGCCCGGTGGCTCTTGTGGTTCCCGTGGCTCGCGCCCTGACCCTTGAAGTTGTGGCGCACCATCACGCCGGAGAAGCCCTTGCCCTTCGAGATGCCGGTGACGTCGACGAACTCGCCGGCATCGAAGACGTCGGCCTTGATCGTCTGGCCGACCTCGAAGCCCGAGAGGTCGTCGACCCGGAGCTCGACGAGGTGCGACGACGGCTCGACACCCGCAGCCGCGAGGTGACCGAGCTCGGGCTTGTTCAGCCGACGGGCCGAGGTCGCACCGAAGGAGAGCTGCACCGCGGCGTAGCCGTCTCGCTCGGGCGTCTTGAGCTGCACGACGCGACAGGGCCCGGCCTGGATCACCGTGACCGGAACGATCCGGTTCTCGGAATCCCAGACCTGGGTCATGCCGAGCTTGCGCCCCAGGATGCCTTTGGCGGCCATTGCTCTGCGCTCCGTCTCACGCGAACGCTCCGCAGGGAACAAGTCCCGCGGAGCGTCGATTCGGTTGTGCCGTGTGGTTCCCTGGCCGTAGCGGCAGAGGCCTGCACGGACGTCAATTGGGGGTGGGAAGCGAAGAACGCCAACTCCCCGACGAACCCGAGGAGCCTACAGGCTTCCCGGCTGTTGCTCAACCCGGGGTACGGGAAGCGGGCTAGACGCCCTGGATCTTGATCTCGATGTCGACGCCGGCCGGGAGGTCGAGGCGCTGGAGCGACTCGACCGTCTTGGTGGCTGGTTCGACGATGTCGAGCAGGCGCTTGTGGATGCGCATCTCGAAGTGCTCGCGGGAGTCTTTGTCGACGTGGGGGCCCCGGACGACGCAGAACCGGTGGATCTCCGTCGGCAGCGGCACGGGACCCCGAACCTGCGCCCCCGTGCGCACGACTGTCTCGACGATCTTCTTGGTCGACTGGTCGATGACCTCGTGGTCGTACGCCTTCAGTCGGATCCGGATCTTCTGACCCTTTGCTTCAGCCACCGTGACGTGTCCTGTCTCGTCGAGTTCGTGTTACTTGAGGATCTTCGTGACGCGGCCGGCGCCCACGGTGCGGCCACCCTCACGGATCGCGAACCGCAAACCATCTTCCATCGCGATCGGCTTACCCA
>Ga0105044_10002729_pt1 | contig 24200 bp, 22 predicted proteins | sample MAT01_FD_78092 | JGI IMG/M metagenome (GOLD analysis project Ga0105044, IMG submission 78092) | Freshwater microbial communities from Lake Fryxell liftoff mats and glacier meltwater in Antarctica - MAT-01 | ecosystem: Environmental > Aquatic > Freshwater > Ice > Liftoff microbial mat | place...
CAGGCAAGATCCGCCCGGAAAATTAACTTTCATATAAATCTTGTTCTCACCAATATAGGCGTTGCAAAGGCAATCTACCACTTACCTGTACCTAAAGAAAAACGGGGAAGCTTCTCCCTTGAAAACATCAAGCGCATTCATCACAATAAGCTAATAACCGATTTAATTTTTTCAAACTTAGCCTTGGACATGAGTTGCAAAAAAATTAAAAGGCTGTATGAAAGCTGCATAGAAATCGGTAATAAGGCTGCTTAAAAACTACCGGAGTATTGTGCTATACGATTTGCGGCCAAATAAAAATTAGGAAAAAACATGTTTTCATTCCCGTTTATAAACCCGTACCCAATCAATTAAAGTCGCACACGGGAATTCTGCTTCCGTTACTATCGCTCCACCGTAAGTCGTATTATCCTTTCCTCCGACTCCGGCAGTCAACAACATAAAGAATTTATGCCTGAAGAGTGACCATTCGGGATAATAATCCGAGTATTCTGATTTATAGGTCCGCCTGGCATCAACCATCTGCGTTTCAGATTGGTCTTCACCATTCGGAGATTGTTTCGTAGCATTAATAGGTATTAAAACCTCGTTCGTGTTTCATAAAAATGCCGCCGCTTCATGCATTGTAATCGATCGCTTACTAATTTAATGCAGAATCCCTTTTCCTGCTGATTATAAATTAAACCCAGCATGATTTACAAATTGAATTTTCAATCTGCTACCTTCCTGTAATGCGTTTCTGAATACTATCAGCGACAAACGGTAGAATATTATCACTGCTAAGCTGACCGAAAATATGAAGGAAAAGGGTATTTTCGCGACTTGGTATTGCCAATGGGAAACTGGTTACAAGCATGTACGTTATGCGGCTCCGCTGATCTGATACCTCTTCAAGGTTACGAAAAGCACTTTCTTTGTTCCTGCGGGAGTTGCGGCTTTGTGATGGCGGGAAAAATCCCAACTGCAGGCGAGCTTAGCGCACATTACGAAGGTTACGGAAGGAACGATTATCTAAGCCCGGTAACCATAAGACGCTATCACCAGCTGCTTGATAAGTTTGAGAAAGCAAGGAAAACGGGAAAGCTCCTTGACGTTGGTTGCGGAGTAGGCTATTTCCTGGAGGTGGCGAAAGAACGGGGCTGGGAAGTTTATGGCACTGAATACACTGATGCGGCCATAAAAATCTGCACAGATAAAGGAATAAAGATGCATAAAGGTCAGCTCGACCCTGCCAACTATGCCCCGGAATCCTTCGACATAATCACTTCGTTTGAGGTGATCGAGCACATAAACACACCGCTTTCCGAAATGACCAATATCACTTCCCTGTTGCGAAAAGGCGGATATTTTTATGTTACGACGCCGAATTTTAATTCACTGCTCAGATATCATTTAAAGGATGCATATAACGTGATCGGATGGCCCGAACATCTAAGCTATTACACCCCGAAAACGCTTGAATTCCTGATGAAGAAAAATCATCTTAAAAAGGTTTTCATCCAGTCGACAGGAATCAGCGTCACACGGCTGTTAACCAGCAGCCAGGCCGCAAGCAGGAAAGCGACAAACAGCAAGACGAAACCTTCGGAAGAAGGAACCTTATTTATTGCGGCCGGCACTCATGATGAAAAGCTCAGAAATTCATTTGAAAAAAATATCCTCCTCGGAGGATTAAAATCGGGCGTTAATACAATGCTTACACTTACAGGAAAAGGTGATGCTTTAAAAGGACTTTTTCAGAAGAACAGGTAATATGCGAAAACTCCTTAAAAATATTCTCCAGGTTATGGTCCGCCCACTGGCATCATCCACACCTCTTGAAAAATGGAACTATTGGTTGGGAAGGATCTTTAATGTAAAGCTGCCGGGAAAAGTAAAATCATTTCCGGAACCAACAACAGGTTGCAGCGCGAACATTAATATCATCATGCAGCTGCTTGAAGAAACCGAAAAGGTAAAAGGCGATATTGCAGAATGTGGTGTCTTCCAGGGTGCGACATTAATTCCCGTAACATATTTTATGAACAAGAAGGGAATTGACAAAACGATTTTCGGATTTGATTCCTTTGAAGGTTTCGGCGATTCTGTAGCGGAAGACAGGAAGACAGGTGATAAAAAACACATCGATCTGGAAACGGAAATGTTTCAGAATACTTCGGTTCAATTGATAAAATCAAAATTAACGTTAACAAAAACCCCGACTCAGAAATTAAAGCTGGTGAAAGGATATTTTGACAAGAGCCTTCCGACCCATGCTAGCAGTACATTCAGCTTTGTTCATCTGGATTGCGACCTGGCATCATCGTATCTCACCTGCCTGGATTTTTTCTATTCGAGAATGAATTCCGGTGGCGTTATTTTATTTGATGAATATGAAGATCCGGTTTATAAAAGCGCGACCGAAACAATAGATACATTTTTCGAAGGGAAACCCGAAAAACCGGAACGCATCGAGCGGGACAATTATGTGAAATATTTCGTCAGGAAGAATTGATATTGATACCAAATGCAGAGGTGCAACATCTTGCGCCCCATTAACAAAGTGTTAGTTACAGCAGGACAACAGCGTAACATTTTAGCCCAATAAAAAACACATTCCGCAGCGGTTTCCGGGATTATATGATTTTGAAAAGTTGTTGGAATTTACCACCAGATAATAAGCAGCCGAAAAGGATTTAGCTTCTATGCGCGCCGCGCCAGGGATGTGATGGGTTTAGCTCTTTTTGGCCTTTTCGGCCAAAAAAGCCGAAGCCCAGCGCAGCCCGGCCCAACGGGAGGCGCCCAAATAACAAGTCAAATTGATGCATTACCCGTATTCTATATTCACCATTCATTACCAACTTTTTATTTACGTTTGCCTTCCCATTTCAACCTATATGCAACTAATAGAATGTGTTCCTAATTTTTCGGAAGGAAGTGATCTTTCCGTGATAAAGCAGATTACCGATGAGATCGAATCTGTTGAAGGCGTCCGTCTGCTAAATGTTGATCCAGGAAAAGCCACGAACCGCACCGTTGTTACGTTCGTGGGCGCTCCGGTTAAGGTGATCGAAGCTGCTTACCTTGCGATAAAAAAGGCTTCGGAGCTTATCGATATGTCGGCTCATAAAGGCGAACATCCACGCATGGGTGCCACAGATGTGTGTCCACTAATACCGATTTCAGGGATTACCATGGAGGAAACGGCAGAATATGCACGACAGCTGGCGAAACGGGTTGGGGAAACGCTCAACATTCCGGTCTTCCTATACGAAGCAGCAGCAACGATAAAAGGTCGGTGGAACCTTAGCGAGATTCGCGCCGGAGAATATGAAGGGTTTTTCAAAAAGATAAAATTACCTGAATGGAAGCCCGATTTTGGTCCGGCAGAAATGAATGCAAAGGCCGGCGCTTCTGTTATAGGTGCCAGAGATTTTTTGGTTGCATACAACGTTAACCTCAACACCACGTCCGTGCGCCGGGCTAATTCAATTGCCTTTGATGTGCGGGAACGAGGTCGTGTGAAGCGGGACGGCGACCCGGTTACCGGTAAAATCGTAAAAGATGAGAATGGCGAGCCGGTTCATATTCCGGGAAGTCTTAAGTCTGTAAAAGCGATCGGTTGGTTTATCGAAGAATACGGCGTTGCGCAGATCTCCATGAACCTCACCAATGTGCGCGATACACCTGTGCACGTTGCTTTTGATGAAGTGTGTAAAAAAGCGGAAAGCCGGGGCATACGTGTTACCGGCTCGGAACTGGTTGGATTGCTGCCGTTGAGTTGCCTGATAGACGCCGGAAAGTACTTTCTCGAAAAGCAGCAGCGTTCTACCGGCGTTTCGGACGCTGAGTTGATAAAAATTGCAATAAAATCTATGGGCCTGGAGGAACTGGGGCCATTTGAACCGGAAAAACGGGTGATTGAATACCTGTTGCGGGACGAGTCTGCAGAAAAGCTTGTAAGCATGAGTTGGAGCGCCTTCGCGGATGAGACTGCCTCTGAATCGCCGGCTCCGGGAGGCGGATCTATTTCGGCTTACGTTGGTACACTTGGAATTTCGCTTGCAGGAATGGTTGCTAACCTAAGCTCACATAAACGCGGCTGGGACGGGCGGTGGAAGGAGTTTTCGGATCATGCGGAGAAAGCCCAGAACATTAAAAAACAATTGCTCTTACTGGTTGATGAAGACACCCGCGCGTTCAACCGGATAATGGATGCATTTGGATTGGCCAATGGTTCGGCGGATGAAAAAGCGGCGCGCAAAAAAGCAATCCAGGACGCCACAAGGTACGCTATCGAAACGCCTTTAAAAGTGATGGAATTATCACTCGAATCGATGAGCACCATAAGCGAAATGGCAAAAAAAGGAAATCCCAATTCTGTTTCAGATGCAGGCGTGGGAGCACTTTGCGCGCGCACAGCTGTGATGGGCGCATGGCTGAATGTGAAGATAAATTGCGCAGGTTATGAGGACAAAAATTTTGTGAACGCAATTCTGGCAAAGGCCGATAAAATGGTAGCAGACGCGAATGCGTTGGAGAAGGATATTTTGGAAATCGTTGAGAGAATTATTGGAGAAGGTTAGGGATTGATTTATAAAAGGGCTTTCGTCGCGACCCATATCTCCGCCGCTTAGCTCGTACGGACAGGTCGCGCCCCATCCGTACGCGCCTTTCCTTAATGAATTCCCGATAATTGCTTCGTCCCAACATATTGGTCATTAACCTCAAATGCTCTGAATTTCATTTTCCATTTTCTAATTTCATGGCCTCAAACACAACCAGAAGTTATGAAACGCTCCTTCAGCATATTTTTACTTGTTCTTTCATTTGGAAGTTTAAGCGCGCAAACCGATCCCATAATTACTTCGTGGCTGCAGAATACTACCGGACTTACGGGCAGCCATTACATGAGCGGAAATACAACCGCCATCGTTGATAATGTTGAGGCAAACATTCAACTTGTTCAGTATTCAAACGACTGGATTTATGCAACAACCAATGGTATTCCTGCTTACACAACGGGGCCGTTTCTTGACGGAAATCCTTCAATCGCAACCGACCAGAACGCAATCTTTAAAATATCAAGAAATCCTGTTCAGAACAACGGAGCACCAATTCCAACAACGGGCGGAAACATCGGCGTTTTCGTCAACGGCGTTGCGCTCTTTGATTACCGCGACGGCGTATCCTGGAACTTTGCAAACAACGCACTTGCCGGCGGACCAACAGGAGGAATGGGAGATCACGTATGGAACCGCGATGCTGTTGTTGGCGAACGTGGCGGCTTCGATTGCAGCAAAGCACACCCTGCAATGGGTAATTACCATCATCATCAGAATCCATCTGCTTTCAGCCTTGACCTTGCCGTTATTTCAAACGTATGTGATCTTTATCCGGCCGACGGGCTCTATGCAATCGACGAAACACAACATTCACCGTTGCTTGGTTTTGCGTACGACGGCTTTCCGATCTATGGCGCTTATGCCTATAAAAATGCTGACGGAACGGGCGGAATTGAACGAATGAAGTCTGGCTATGAGTTGCGCAATATTACTGTAAGGACAGTATATGCGGATGGGTCAGACGTAACGGATGGCCCGCCGGTTTCTACAACCTATCCGCTGGGATATTTCCGGGAAGATTATGAATTTGTTGCGCCTGTTTCTGAAGATTACCTTGATGAACATAACGGAAGATTCTGCATTACACCAGAATTTCCTGGAGGCATCTACTGCTATTTTACCACCGTGAATGCAACCTGGAATTCCGCCTATCCTTATGTGGTAGGGCCTGCTTTTTACGGAACCAAAACAGCTGCGAAAGTCACCACTATTTCTGAGCCTGTAACCACTTACACGGCAATCCCGACCGGCCTTTCAGTAAACAACAACAGTGGGCAGTTATCCGTCTATCCAAACCCGGCAAATGATTTTATCGCCGTTCAGGTAAAATCTGTTCTTAAGGCAGATATGGTCGTTCGTGTTTATGATTCAAAAGGAGCAGAAGTAAGCAGCTTTCCGATCAAACAGGGAAGCACGATTGGCTATATCGATGTGAAAGCGTTTAAAAACGGCGTATATTTTCTGAGATCTGATAGCGATAAGGCGTTCAATCAGAAAATCGTAATCGCGAAATAAAAGGAAACAGAGCTCACTGAAGCTCTGTCCATAACCTCGCAATTCCTTCATGCAGCGAAATTTCTGGCTTCCAACCTGTTTGCTTCCTGATTTTATCCGAATTAAGGATGTTTACCGGAATATCCACAGCGCGACCGGGTAAATAATTTACCTTGAATTGCCTGCCTGTCACGTTGCGGATTTCCTCAACAATCCGGTTCACGCTATGCCCTTTCCCCGAGCTAATGTTGTAGATATGATTCCAGGTTGGAGCTACAAGCAGCTTGCATATTGCACTGCATAAGTCTGATATGTAAATATAATCGCGGGTTATTTCCCCGTCGCCCCATATCTCTATGGGTTCATTTTTTAGAATTTTGGTTAAAGTAACTCCAATGAGGCCCTGCTTTTTATCCTGGTTCTGCCCTTTTCCGTAGGGATTGCTGGGCCTTACGATGATGTAGTTGAGCTTGTGTGTAAGATGATACAAGCGGATAAAATCTTCAAATATCAGCTTGCTGTAACCGTAATAATTGATCGGACTTGTTGGAGAATCTTCATCGTTCACCTTCTGTTGGTTATTTCCGTAGATAGTGCCCCCACTTGAAAAGAAAAGCAGACGGTTATTTCCGGTTGCGCACATTTTTTTGATCAGCCTTATTCCCGCGTCGATATTTACCTCATGGCCTGCCACAAACTCTTCGTAGCCGGAACCTGGTAAAAGCGTTGAGACAAGGTGGAGAACACATGTAAACGTTCTGGTTTCCAGCAGCGGATAAAGCTCTCCCGTTTTGCTGAAGTCTCCAGGAATAAACGTGTAAGCGCGATGTGTCTTCAATTCGTCCGGGCAAGTTCCAGGCCTGTCGAAATTAAAAACGTTGAAATCTGAGTTGAGGAGCTGCGTCGAAAGATTCCTTCCAATAAACCCACTTCCCCCGATGATGAGCACGTCCGGCATGCTGCGAAGGTAAAGTTTTCGGAATATTAGCTATTGGCCCGGATGAATTTTTACGCAACAAATATTGCCAAAAGCTTACGATCACTGGTTAAAAACAAACTTTGCCGGTCAAATTCTTTCCCAGGAATCAGGAATAAGATCCTTCGTATCGTGGTTTTTATGGTTAAACCAACGCAGCGGACTGATCACCTTTTTTTCCGGATTGGTGTTGAGCCAGGCGCCCCACCAGCTAAAACTGCTGTTTGCAATGATGTTATGGCGGCACATCCGCATAAGTTGCATGTCGAGCCAGGAGTTTTCGTCCTGATTGTTGTCGATAAAATGCATTGTATGACCGGTTTCAAGGTTTTCCCTGCACCAAGCGGGATCATCCGAAAACACAAAAAATACAGGATTTTCAACTGCTGAGGCAATTCTTCGGGCGGCCTCACGGTAATACTCATGATCACAGGCGCCATGCACGCGCATTACTTCGGGGTCGCTCACCATATCGCCTCTTCTTACATGCAGCGAAACGGAATTAGAATTCATGATCAGGCGCTCCCAACCGGCATTCTGGGTTCCTGTAGCTATTTTAAGACTGAAACAATTGCGGATATCCTCCGCCACGGGAACGAAATATTTCTCTGATTGCCAGTAACCGGAAAGCATCACGGGAGAAGTAGCCTGATAAAAATTCGGATCGTAGTGAAAAAAGGGCTCTTCATACACCCATCGCTTGTGAGGCGCGCTGTTTCGGTTCTGCCTGTGTTTAAAACGGTTGATCAATCCTTTTGAAGAAGGCCCCTCCAGGTTGCTTATCTCTTCGTTAGTGGCGATTTGTCCTGGCAGATTGAAGATTCCAAGATCGTATTTCCTGGCCGTTTGCATGGATTCCGGGTGATCATACCACTTCAGATTCAACTTTAAAGGGGAATTCAAATGGGCGGCAAGCGAAAAGCCGGCTGCATACTGAAACATCTGGTTTCCCATGCCGCTGTTAATCTCCGTAATTATCATTCAGAAAGCTTTGGTTGCACCCATTTGCCAATAATTTTCAGAGACAATCGGGGGCTAAAAAAATTGACCGAACTGTAAATGCGGATAAAAAAAGGAATCTTCCCTGAATAGCCTGTATTTCTGATGCTTCGGATACTTCCAAGGCCATATCCCTGTAAAAGAAACAATAAGCCTTGCTGCATAAGTTTTAAATTGGCTTTGTTGTACGCGTTCTTTAAGATATAATAGCTCATTATGTATTCATCAAGCCTGGCGGAAGGCTTTTCGAGATAATCACTTGTGAGGCTCTGGTTGGAGCCCGAAGAAATGGTAACAAGCGGCTCTGGTATGCGGATGATCTTGTGTTTTAATATGATCCTGATGTACAACTCTATGTCGCCATGCCAAATCAGTTTGGGATTATAGCTGTACTCAGGAGAGCGTTTGAAGAATACGGCCGAAGGCGCCCCGATGACGTTGCCATGAAAGAGATATGCTGGATATTGCTGAATATCTGCAACCCGTTCCTGATTTACTTCGTGCAGGTATTGCTTTGAAGCATTTATGTCATAAATGTTGCTGCTGCAAAAAATCAATGCTATGTCCGGGACGATATTTATGTGGGCAACGAAGATCTCCAGTGATTCCTTCCTGCTGAACCAGTCATCATTATGCATCTCCTTAATCCATGTTCCCTTTGCCATTGCGAGCGATGCATTCCAGTTTGCGGGAGAACCAAGTCTTACAGAGTTTCTGCGGTAGTTAACAGGGAAATACGTTGAAAATTCGTTCGCAACCTCTTCAAGGCTGGAATCGGGTGAATCATCGGAAATATTCACTTCAAAATCTTTGAAGGTCTGCTCTTTTACAGATTGCAAAAGGCGTCGTAAGCTTTCGGGTTGTTTGTAGCCGGGAATGCAAATTGAAATAAATGGAATTTCAGGCATTAAACTGCTTTGGCGTCAACCAGGCTTGAAATTTTAATTTTATCTAATCCCGGATAAGAAGGATCCCGGGCCACGATAAGGCCGTCTTCCGAAAAGGTTTCCGTCAGATTTGCATTACACAGAACAATATATCCGTTATCACCAAGCCATTTAATACAATCCCGGTGAAGCTCCTCCGAATGCGTAGAGATGAAAATATAGCCAATTCCCCTGCGGGCCACTAATTCGGGCATTGTGTGAAGCATTTCAAGCTCATAACCCTGGATATCGCTATGAAGAATGTCAAGAAACCTGATATTGTGCTCTTTACAAATCCTGTCAACATTTGTAAAATTAATTTCTGAAGAAAGGTCTTCTTTGCCAATTAAGCCATCGATGTAATTGCATTGCAGATTATTCATTCTGAAATTCTGTTTTGCCCTCTGAATTCCATCGGTACCATCCAGTACGTAATTTTTAGCGCCAGGGATTTTTTTTGCGAACCACATTGAATAGAATGCCCAGTAACATCCAAGCTCTAACATTGTACTTCCGGGCTTTATTGTTTTAAGGACTTCCTGAAAAACATATTCTTCCTGTGGTTCGTGTACCGCTTTATTTTGCATAAGCATCCTTAGTACCGGAGCACCGTAATAGCTCATTGGGTCAATAACCAACCCGTTGTGCATTAAAAGCTTACCATCAATGAGCCGACCCGCATCAGCAACTTTTACGATGTTTGCGTTATCTGAGCTTAATTTAACTTTCCTTGTTCTTTCGTCCCACATTTTTCGTGTTTCCTCATCAAGGTCATCCAACTGTGCCAATTTCATGTAATGGTTATGCAGCCTGTAATTTCTGATCCTTTTAATCAGAAATGAATTCTCAATTCCTAAAGCTGAAACTGAATTTTTCAAGTGTTGTTTAAGTGATGCCATAAAATTGACTGCTGTACGGCGGTAAAGATAACTATTTAAAAAAAGAGAAGTTCCCGGATAAGATTGAATTATAAAGACACTCCGAGTTTTTTGAGCTCCCTTGTTGTAAGCCTCCAGAAAACACTGTTGAATGCTCTTTTGTTAAATTTCCAAGCCAGACGAATGAGCAATGAGAATGGAAATCCATAAAGTGCTTGTGAGAATTGAACGATTAGCGGACCTATCTTCCGGAGCTCTCCTTTTTCATTCAGCAATTCCTGAAGCTTCCTGAATTTAAGAAGCAATTGAATCTTTCTTATTCTGTCGGGCTCACCAAATTTAAAAATTGTTCTTATCAAAGGAAAAAGCAGGTTAATTTCAGATGATGTTGACGAGCCCGAATGAACCCTGTAAAACAAAAACTTCTGTTCCATTCCATAAAAACTGAAGCCAGCCCGTAACAATGTTACCCATAACATGTAATCTTCGCAGTTCTGAATTTCGGGACTCTCATCAAAAAGTCCTACTTTTTCCAACGCTGCTTTCCTACACAAAACGCTCGATGTCGGTATCCGGTTACTTTCGTAAAAAAGATCCAGCCCCGGCTTCCCTTGCATTCGTCCCGTTAAGGTCTGAAAATCGAAATCCCTGAGGCTCATGTTATTTTCAAGGCATATATACCCATTTGAAAATACGAGATCCACGTTTTCGATTTCAAGGCATTTTACCTGATGCCGCAATTTGTCAGAATCCCAAAGGTCATCTGCATCAAGAAAAGCGATTAGTTTACCTTTTGCGTGGCGGATGCCATTATTTCGAGCTTTCCCCTGTTTGCCGTTTGGTTGGTGGAGGGCAGTGATACGTGAATCTTCTGCGGCGAGCCGATCCACGAGCTGCGGCGTTTCATCTGTAGACCCATCGTCGACAAGAATGATTTCCCATTCAGTATAGCTCTGTTGATAGACACTTTTTATAGTGAGTTCTAAATAATCTTTGCAATTATAAGCCGGAATAATAATCGAAATAAGCGGTGTCATTTTTCGAAGCGATGGATCCTTCTTCGCCTGTTCCATGAACGGAGATGCTCCATCATAGAAAAGGGCATTTTTGCATTAACCAGTTTACTGATCAGCTTTTGAGGAATACCTAATTTATCTTCAATCGAAACACCATTAAAGGCCCCTTCCCGGTTATTTTCAGATTTAAAATACTTATAAGGCTTCCCGCACGTCATAAAATAATACCCAAGAATCAATGCAGCTTCCTTAGGCAGCGGATCTAATTTTGCCCTTAATAGAGAGAGGACTTCCTGATGACTATCGGGTTCGTATGTTCCGCCAAGGCCACGGTATAAAAACTTTCCGGCAACAATTGAAGGAATTCCCCAGAAAACGGCCTCAATTCCCATAGATGATCCAAAACTAAAGATTACGTCTGCTGCAAAAAGCAACTCGTACGTACTTACTTCTGATTTGGCAGGTATAACTGTAAAATTCCCGCCAGAAAGCTCTTCCAGCTGGTGTTGCTGGACCTTAGAAACATTTTTTAAATTAGGGTGAATCCGCAGATAAAAGTGGGTGTCTGTCCATTCACAGGCGTCGGCTTTTATTTTCACTAATCCTGAAAGCTGAGTTTCATAAACATGATTTTTCCAGTCTGTACCTAGTGAGGCAAATTCATCTTCCGACGAATTATAAATTACTATGTTTCTTTTAGACTTATCAAACTTTTCTGGTAAGATGGCCTTTTGACCGGAAGTAAATTCAAAACGGCTTTCAACTTTTCCTTGTCTTCTGTTGACGTAAAATGATTCACCAATCGCAACGCGTTGATGCGGGTCGGCATTTTCCCATTGCTGTTTCATGATGTCCTGAAGTAAAGAAACCATGTGGACATACCCATTTTTTATCGTTATAAAATGATGAACTGAGTTTCCTCTTTCGTGGGTATAGTAATCGACTCCCATTTTTTCACAAGCCCTTAAAGCAGCTCGTGCATGGGCCATCCGTCCGTTAAAAACATAGAATCTGTCGGTGGGATTTTTTTTAAGGTAGTTAATAACTGAAAAATAAACGGCGGCAGCTCCTTTCAAAAACCCTTCAATCATTTCATGTTTCAGATCGGGTTGGGGATTCCGGAAAACCGAAATTACAGAGGAAGCTGCTGCATATCCGAGCTCAAAGTTATCAAGCATCAAACTTTGTAATTCCTTTACAGAATCAAAACGAACCGGGATAGCTGCAATTCTTCTTTTGTCTTCCTCCGTAAGCGTAAGAAATAGTTTTTTAACAAAATTGCCATTTACTGCCTCGTAACTCAATTCCCTTTTAGCGATGCAACGCTGGCAGCCATCATAGGTCATATATGGATTGGCATCACACGCCGGAAGGCTTGCGTTACAAAACAAGTGAGTAACGTTGTCTCCATCATAGATATGCTGTTGCATTATCTCCAGATCGGAAGCATACTCCAATGTCCATAAAATTTCCGTTGAAAATATCGCAACATTCATATCAAATAACTTTTTGGTAAACTTCAAATATCCCAGGGAAGTTGTCTAAATATCTTCCCAGGATAAAGGCATTCCAGGTTTCAGATTTTTCATTGCTTTTCTTCCAATCACAATATCCCAATATCTTGTTTCAAGTCCGAAAGCAGGGCGAATTATTCTTAGATTATCAGGACTTAGAATTTCACCTTCCTTAATTTCTTTTGAAACGTAGATTGACCTTTTCCCTTTAACAGAATTTACCTCGACGTCCTGCACTCCATATTGAATTTTTCCCAGGGCCAGAAATGCCCGTTCTGACTCAACCACGAGGCTTGCCAGTTCCTCCGGCTCAAGTGAAAAGGCAGAGTCCACTCCTCCGTCTGACCGACGCAACGTAAAGTGCTTTTCGATCACTCTAGCTCCTAAAGCAACTGCAGCGATCGACACCCCTGTTCCCATTGTGTGATCAGAAAGTCCTGTAATACAATTATGCAATAAGGCGAGGTGCGGAATCGTATTGAGGTTTGTGTTTTCGGGTGTTGCAGGATAAGTGCTGGTGCATTTTAAGAGTATAAGATCTTTTGTCCCATGTTTTTTCAGCACACGAACGCACTCGTCTATTTCTGCAATAGTAGCGACACCGGTAGAAACAATAACAGGCTTACCCGTTCTGGCAACTCTTTTCAGCAATGGAATATGGCTGTTTTCGAAGGAAGCAATTTTATACGCAGGAACATTCAGCTCCTCGAGGAAGTCAACCGACGTTTCATCAAATGGAGAACTAAATGCTACCATTCCCTTTTCATGGGCCCGCTCAAAAATAGCTTTGTGCCATTCCCAGGGTGTATACGCTTCCTGGTAAAGCTCGTACATTTCCCGCCCATGCCACAATGATTTTTCGTCTGTTATAGTTAAGACCCCCTTCATAGAGATCGTATCAGCCGTGTAAGTCTGCAGTTTGATTGCATGAGCGCCGGCAGCTGCAGCAGCGTCGACGATCCTAAAGGCACGCTCTATCGATTGATTATGATTACCGCTCATCTCCGCGATGATAAATGGCTTACGGTTTTTCCCAATTATGAAATTTCCAATTTGAATGTCTTCCATGTTTACTCTTTGTCAAACAAAATTGAGATAATCCTGATAAACAAAAAGTCTTTTATCTACAGGGATTTGCTTGTTAGCAAAAACAGTAAATTCAAAAGCCATATAATTGTTTTTAAGCAGAAGATTATTGTTGAACTTATAGAACAATTCCAGAATTTCTCCCGGATTTGAGTGATAATTTGATGACGCTTCAAAATCCACTTTATCCGACATAAAATTAGCCGCAAAGCCTTTATCGGAAAAGCGATTGAACAATTCGATGGTTGACTTTATAAACCCAGGGTTATCGTCCAGTTTGAAATTAAATATACCAGAGCTCAGAATGTAATCCGCCCTGATATCGTTTTTTTCAAAATAGTCTTTTGCATTTTCATCTACAAGATGAAATTCTCCATAACTACCATATTTTTTTTTTGCAACTTCAAGAAGGTTTGGATTTATATCGACTCCGATATACCTGAAATTTGTCGTAAAATTATCCCGGATATATCCGCAAAGATCGCCAAAACCACAGCCAAAATCCAGTACAATAGTGTTTTCGAGATTGAATTCCGAACACAATACATGAAATCGCAATCTTGACCTTCCTTTTTCGCCCCAACCAAGTGCTTGTTCCGTTTCTCCGTAATCTTTCAAGCGCTGATTGTAACGGTCAATTGCGCCTTTCAATTCATCCTTATTCATGCCTGGTAAATTTGTTTAACTGACTCCTTCACTTTCTCAAACAAAAGCTTTAAATCTGCTTTATTTTCCGCAAAACAATAAATTCCGGCCAACCGGTTACCATCGGTAATATCCATTGTTACCGCCTGATCTTCAGAATAGTAAAAATTTATCCGCACGTCTTCCAATTCATCGATTTCATAATCCGACTTAAGGCTTTTTATCACGCCTTCTTTTTCCGGAGTGATAAAATAAATGAGACCTTCTTTAAAAATTCCCATCTTCTGGCTTAAAGGCCTTTTTAGACAAACATCAAGAGTTGCTTTCACAAAATCAAACCCAAGACATTTACGAACATAGTAATTGTAAACCCCAAATCCGCCTCCACGCGCAGCGAGATCGAGTATATAAAATTTATTCTCTTTTATTTTTATCTCTATATGTAAAGTGCCGGCGTTGTAGGATAACATGGCCGCAACAATTTCAATATATTCCTTCAGATCATGATATTGGAATTCATCTGTATTCAAAGTATGGATCAGGTAAGAAACTTTGTCCTGAATTTTTTCTTTTCTGCTTACAAGGAGGGCAACCACTTTGGCTTCATAAATAAAGCAATCGACCATATATTCGTGTCCCGGAATATATTCTTCGACGATCACTCTTTTATTTGCGCTGAACGGAAGCGCGATGTCGAATGCCTCAATAAGAGTTAAATGATCCGGGTTATCGATTATCGAGATTCCGCGGCTTCCAGAAGAATCATCCGGTTTAACTATCAATTTCGTGTGATGCAAAATTTTTTCAAGACCTTCTTTCTCAGTTATTACAGTATAATCCGGATTCGGAAAACCCGCATTATTAAGCAAATTACGGAGAACTGACTTTGAATAGAAGGCAAGGACATTAGGATTTATTTCTGTCTTTCCGAAGTGAAGGTTCAGCATGTACGCAGGAAAAACCGCTTTATCCGAAACAATTGGAATAAAACATTCGGGAGTTATCCGGTTAATCCGTAGCTGATAAAGAATCAGCTCAAAATCATTTAATGGTGAAGTAATTCTTAAATCACAGAACTCCATAGCAGGAGCTTCGCCATTTGCGTCAACGCCGGCAATTGAATAACCGAGCTCTTTGGCAGCTATAATTGTGGGAATTACTTCAAGGCCGCACGGGATAACGACAACCCATTTTTTCTTCATACCTGTTGAGCATTAATTCGATTACTCTTTCCAATCCTTTTCCATCCACCTTTTTTAACGCACTTTTTTTTATACTCTCCAGATCGTTCAATAATTCAGGTCTGAAATCAGCTAACCTAGAAATCGCGAGGGTATTATCGATTAAAAAATCTGTAAAATATTCATGGAAATTATTCAGGGGACATAAAATCGGGGGAACATTCAAATATAAAAGCTCCATGGTTGCAAGTCCCGGAGAAACGATCCCAAATTCGCTTCTGTTCATTATTTCAATTATATCCGGAGGAAGATAATATTGTCTGAAATTATCAGGTAATTTATTTAATTCCAGTGAATTCTGGTTCCTTACGATATTGAAAATACGGTCTGAACCTTCAAACTTTTCAACGATCTGCTGAATCACAGCTGGATTTCCATCTCCTCCGATGTAGACAAAGACTTCATTACCCTTCTCTTCGATGATCGGGATTTTTAAAAAATCAGGGCGAATAAAACAATATTCGAGTCCTGTGTAATTAGCGCAATCGCGGGTACCGGAAAATTGTTCAAGAACGCTTACGTTAAAATCGGGAAAAGCGTCATTAGAAAAATAGTCTAGTGTTAAAGTAAGGTTTGAATTTACCGTTTCCCTTATCAGTTTTGTTGTTTTTGCAATATCGAAAAGATCCAGAACATAAATATCACCTTCACTCCCGGAAACTTCAAGGTCTGATTCACTAATTACTTCCGCTTGTATCCCATATTTCCAGTCAAGCATCTCACTAAGACTTCTGCATCTTACAAAATGTCCGCTTCCGATCGTCGGATTTATTTCAAAGACCAGTTTAATCATTGGCTAATCTCGAGAAAATCCATAAGGTTACCGGAAAACAGACGCTCAAGTTTGCGTTTATCATCTACATGACCGGCTATTCTTTCAAGCTCGTTTCTGAATAGTTGCATAGAAAAATCGGGGTAATCAGAGCCAATACAGATCCTTTTCTCGAAATTATTCATCAGATATTTTATGTCTGAATCAACAGAAGAACCCGCAAATTTTATAAATGTATAGGAAAGATCAATCAGAATATTTGGATTGAAGCGGGCAAGCTGTGCAAATTGCATAAGGCTTACATCACCGCCATGCAGCAGAATAAGCTTTAGCTCCGGAGCTTGTTTCAGCAGCCTGGTGATATAAAATATCAAAGGCATTTCAGGAGTGTTAATAATTGAAGTGTGGTAATACGTACAGAAAAAAACAATTAACTCATGTTGTTGACAAAGCCTGAACACTTCAGCAATTTTTTCAAAATCACTTTCCATATTCAAGCCCGACAAGCGTGGGTGAATCTTAACGGCCTTGAAGCCGATATTTTTTATCAGACTAATCTTCTTTTTGAAATCCTGTTCTGTAAAATTGATTGCAGCAACAGGATACAGAATCGCCTCACTTTCTTCAATGCAGCTTTGATAAAATAATAACAGTTCTTCATCAGACATCGGAGGGAGCGAAACGGCGCAAGCTCCTATGATGTTATTAGCTAAAAGGTCAACCTGTAATGCTTTGAAAGTGTTTCCAACTTCTTTACCAAACCAGATTCCTTTAGCAACAGGATGTGCAAGGGAATCAAAAACAGGAATGCTATCAAAGGTCATACTCCTCCAGTTTTTCAATAAGAACGGATGGCAGAACACTTTTATCAGTCAGGTATTTTTTCAAACAGATGGTTTCGTAAGTCGACCACTTGAGCGTATCAAGGCAGTAATACCAGATATCCTCTTGCAACTCCATGAATTCAAGCTTCTTAAGAGTTTCTTCAGTGATCATCTCCTTATCAATCATTGTGCATCCGGAATCATCACAAACCATGATTGAACCCTCAAAATATTGCTTTTTTTTCTTCGCCTCTTCCACAACATGAGGAGGAGATTCAATATTCACATTCGAACACCCAAGTGGTGTTGTTCCCAAGCTCCAAATCGCATAATTTTCCTTTCGAAGTGTATGTGCATCGCGGATCAATCCATTTACGACTAACCCTTGCATCCTTTTATAAAGGATAAAGTATTTCGAAACAAGATCGCCAAAGGCCGCTTTATCATTGCATTCGAATGTGTCGACAAACAAAATTCCCCCGTCTCTCAGCTTTTCGCCCTGCTCATGGATAGGCCAGTTGGTTTCGCTATGTCCATAAATATACTGGACTTCCCCAACACAAAATTTACCCGGAGTAAGGATTCCAGGCCCATTAATAACACCTGTCTTCCCAAGTGCATCGGCAACCTCGACACTCGAGATTCTATTTCTTTCGATAAGGTTAATTATCTGCGTTTTTATATCAGGCTGGCTCATACACTTTCAGGTAATGGTTCAATAAATTAATTCCTTGCTCAAGCTCTTGTCTGTCACAGGAATACGACAATCGTATCCAGGAACTGAAGCCCGTCCCGTAAGCTGTACCCGGAACGAGGGCAATTCTTTTGTCAGCAAGAATGTCTTTGCAGAATTTCTCACTGTTATTAATTGAAAAATGATTAAGGTCAACGAAAAAATAAAATCCACCACCTGGTTTAAAAGGGATAAATTCAGGGATCATTGAACAGACAAGATCACGGTTCTGCTTGTAGTAATCTGCATAAGATCTCACTTCCTGAATGCTCTCCCTGTAATCAACAAAAGCATATTGAATGATTGAACCTGCGCAGGTAGCAATATTCTGATGGATAGCATTCATTCTTTTCAGTAAGAAACTATCATGAGTCGCAACGTACCCCAGGCGCAATCCAGTGGCTGCATAAGCCTTCGAAAAGCCATTCATTACCACTACATTGCTTTGACTATAATAAGGGCGTAAAAACTGCCTTTCTGACTCCTCAAACGTGTATTCGGCATAAATCTCGTCAATAACCAGGATCGCATTGTTGTTCGCGCACAGTTGACTGATAATCTCCAGTTCTTCCTTTGTAAACACCTTTCCATCCGGATTATTTGGTGAACAAAGAATCAGGGCATCAAAACCTAGTTGTTTGATGTGTTCAAGCCAGTTTTCATTCTTAAGGTTAACGGGCAGGGCTTCTTTTCCGGTCATGCTGCAAATAGAATGATATCCCAGCCAGGCGGGCTCGAGAATGCAGATCCTTTTGCCTTCAAAGGCTTGCATGAAATAAAATAAACCCTGTTTTACACCAGGAACAACAAGAATTTCGGAAGCGTTAAACTCCCCTTTGTATTCAAATTCTGATATGCTTTCACGAAGCTGGACGATGCCTTGTGAATCGAGGTAGTGAGTTTTATCAGTCTCTATTGCCTGTTTTAACCTGTTTCGAATGCCTGTCGGAAGTCCGAAATGGGTATCACCGATGCTGAACGTATAAACTTTCTCTCCTTTTGCAGAATATGCTTTCGCAATCCTGGTAATCTCCATAGATGCTGATTCTTTCACCATATCACCGAATTTCCTGTTTGGTTATTTTCAACATAATGGCAGTCCACAAATTTACAAAATCAAAAAAACAGTGCGGGTAAATTAAAATCACCACGCTTGTTATTTACCCAGGTAGTTGAGAATTTTATCAATAACATATTGTTGCTCACCTTCAGTCAGTGCCGGATACATCGGAAGGCTAAGACACCTTTCGTAAAATGCTTCTGCAACCTGAAAATCGCCCTTTTCAAATCCCTGCTCTTTATAATAAGGCATCAGATGAACAGGGATATAATGCACCTGGCAATATATGTTCTGTGAGCGCAGGTAATCGTACATCCCTTTCCTGTCGCTAACCTGAATAACAAAAAGATGGTATGCATGCCGGAATTTATCAGGTATTACCGGCAGATGGATTTCTGTATTTCGGAAAGCCTCAAAGTAACGTTGAGCAATCTGGCGCCGGCGTTCAATTCCTTTATCAGCTCTGGAAAGCTGGCTTAACGCAAGTGCAGCCTGAATATCAGTTAACCGGTAATTATACCCAAGCTCCTGCATTTCATAATACCAGCCTCCATGATTTTCCTGAAGTAAAGAAGTATCCCGTGTAATTCCATGAGTCCGGAGTGTTATCAGCTTATCGTAAAGCGCCTTATCATTAGTGGTTACCATTCCTCCCTCTCCAGACGCGATATGTTTTACGGGGTGAAACGAAAATATTGAAAGATCAGGATAAACACCATTTCCTGCACTTTGCCATACTCCTTTTGAATCCAGGAATTGAGCTCCTGGTGCATGACATGCATCTTCAATTATTTTACACCCGTACTGATCCGCTAGCTTTCTGAATTCTTCCAAATCGACGGGCAGCCCGGCAAAATCAACAGGGATGATGCCTTTAAAATAACCAACTGGTTTGGATGATAAAAGGGCCTTGACAGCGTCAATGCTCAACGTGTAGGTAACAGGGTCGATATCGGCAAAGTAAATGTTACCGCCGCAGTATTTTATGCAATTTGCAGATGCAACAAATGTTATTGGAGAAGTTATCCAATTGTCCCCCTTTTTAACATCAAGCGCCAACGCTGATAGGTGCAATGCTGCCGTTCCATTTGAATTGGCCACACCATATTCCGAACCTGTATAATTAGAAAACGCCTTTTCAAGCTCAGCGATTTTGGGCCCCTGAGTAAGGAACTCACCGCGTAAAACATCACTAACAGCAGCAATATCCTCTTCTGTGATCGTTTGCCGCCCGTACGGGATCGGGGAATTAATGTTCTCTTTTATTATCATTTTATTTTAAGAGTCAAAGGATTTTTCTGAAAACTGCTTTGGCTGGCTCACCGACCAGGTATTTTTCATATCCGTTTTTAAGCGCTTCCGCATACACGGACATAGACGTTTCGAAAGCTTTTGCAAAATAAAAAAGATCGTCTTCGGTATGGGAGAAACTCGGAACAAAAAATCCCTGGAAATGTACTCCATGGCTAATCATTTCCTGCATAAAAAGCGTCCTGAAACCGGGAGATATCTGTCCGGAGGCGTCTTTAAACAAAAAAACAGGTGTCCAGTTGGTAGGAATTACTTCAATGGCTTGACCCAATCCATGTTTCGTGATTAAAAGTTGGGTTAACTCGATAAGTCTTTTTCCAGTTTGATGCAAGCGCTCTATCACTGACTCCTTTTTATAGAAATCGATTGTTGCGATTGCAGCAGCGAGCGAGTGTGTTTCTCCTCCATGTGTCGTGGAGATAAGAAATACCTTTTCTTCGCCAATATTTGTGATACCACCAAGCTCCATCACATCTCGTTTGCCTGTAAGTGCACAAAATGAAAATCCATTTGCAATACCTTTTCCCCAGGTGGCCATATCCGGCTCGAGGTTAAATTTCTTAATTGATCCCGGAAAGTCGGTTTTGAAGCCCGAGACCATTTCATCCATTATAAACAATGCACCATTTTCATGAGCAAGATCAATCGCGAGTCGCAGAAAATCACCTGGCTTTCCATTGCATGAGCACTTCCCCTCGACACAGGTTTGCTTCTCTGGTTCAGTAATAACACACGCGATTTCCCCAGGGTATTTGCGGAATAAATCTCTTAAAGATTCAATATCACATGATTTAAAAGTTACAGACAAGGCACTGATTTCGTCCGGCACACCTTTGTTACAGCCTGTCTTTCCTATAAACCAATCATCATAACTGTAAAAAGGATGATCGAAGGGAAATGCAACCAGCTTCCTTCCCGTTTTCGCCCGTCCTAATTTAACTGCCGCCGTTGTTACGATAGATCCGTTTTTGGCAAACTTGATCATGTCATGCTGAGGCACCAACGAGAGAAAATTTTCTGCGATGGTTTTCTCAATAACAGATGGGCGCTGAAAATTAACGCCTTTAGATAGTTCCTCGCGGACACGTTCCAGTATAGGTTCAAACGCATGGCCCAATGAGACTGAACCAAGGCCCATTGAGCAATCAAGGAATTCATTTCCATCAATATCCCAAACGTGAGAACCTTTGCCATGACTAAATGCGGCAGGTGATTTTAAAGGAAATTGATCGTCACCCTTCGAGTAGGTGTGAGCGCCCCCCGGAATCAGCTTATGGATGCTTGCCCGGTATTCGTCAGACTTTTTAAAATCTACGACCTTTCTGAGTTCCAATTCTTTAAAAATACTTTTCATGAAGCCTTCGTTTCTGATACTGTGTTGATTGATAGAAAAAAGTGCAGGGTCTTCCTTAACAGCTCTTGCATATATAATCCAGGACTGATCCCCGCCGAATTTTTCAATAAGTTTTTGTATTAAATCCAAGTCGGATGGCTCATCAACAGTAAGTCTTAAGTCTGCCAATTCCTTCCATGCATCCGGGTAGGATGTTTTTACATTTTCCTTCAGAGTTTTTCGTATATACAGTACTACATGTTCGAGGTCACTTGGAAGCACTGCATTTTTCCAGGCATCCTCAAGAGCGGCAAATGTAAAAACCTCGACATCAACTCCGTCGGGAAGCGTGTCGCCATGAGAATTTGAGAAATAGGTTAGTTTTCTTTCTATGCATGTATTGATAGCCAGATCAATAAGTTCCCCATCAATTAGGGGGCAATCGGAAGTAATTCTCACAACGTAATCGGGCCTGATATCTTTAACGCTTTGATAAAACCGATCCAGCACATTATCGGAACTCCCCTGAAATATCCTAAAATTCTGTTGTTGCCCGATGTTAATAAGCTCATCAACTCCTTCTTCAAAAGTTGTTGCCAAAACCCAGGAATTTACTTTCCTGGATTTTTTTGCCCTCCTGAGATGATGTTCGAGAATTGTTTTTCCTCCGGCTTTCATAAGTACTTTTGATGGTAAACGGCTTGAACCGATACGTGCCTGTGTGATTCCTACGATGTTCAGATCCATTTCGAGGGGATTAACAGATTAGTATCCGTTACCTGCAATTCCAATACTTCGTTAAAAATAACATTTTTTCTTTCATTCCAGGATTCCAGAGCGTTGATGTTCTGCAAAAGTTGCTCTGCAGAATCGACCCCAATTACCACCTTGTCGATAAAAATGTTTTTCATCGCAAAATTAAGTGCTAATTCCTGCATATCAATTTTATTATCATCGATTATTTCCCGAAGCCTGCTAAGCTCGGGTTTCAACGGTGAGAGCTTTGAAGGAATATCTTTCGTTTTCATAAAATAAAGTCCCTGCAGAAACACCGATCTGACATGAATTTCCACCCCCATTTTTTTCAGTCTTGCAAAGTCCGGTTCGAATCTCCTGTCAAGAAGACTATATGGAATCTGCACAATATCAGGAATGAAACCACTGTCAAGTAATCGGTCCAGCTGTTCCGGATGATAAAGAGAGTATCCTCTTTTGAGAATGCGTTTTTCTGATTTGAATTCCGCAAGCTGTTCCCAAATTCCCGGATGAATTAAAAACTCATCAGCATTATGTGCCAGAAAAGCGTACATGCAGTTGAGCCCAAGCCGGGAAAGGGACTTCCCGAGTTCTTCGGAAAAGTTATTTTCTGATCGCACAAATTTGCTTATTACACTAGCACCTTCCTTCAACAGGGGGCCAATACGTTCTTCCGCATTTCCGTAAGCGATCGCAGTATCAAAGGTATTAATGCCATTATCAGCTGCGAGGTTGAAAATGGCTTCAATTTCTTCACCGGAAGGAATTCCGGAGGTGTTATTGATACCGTAATTGGCTCCAAACTGAACGGTGCCAAGCGCTATCTTTGTTTTCATTTCCCAAATTCAGCATTAAACATCGCCATCCGAAGCGTGTCACAATATTTTCCGTTATAAAACCCATGTTCCCTGAATTCTCCTTCAGTAATGAATCCGAGGCGGTGGTATAACTTAACCGCGTTATCATTGTCTTTAACCACTCCAAGCAAAACCTTGCGCAAACCAAGCGTCTGAAAACAATATTTCAATAAGGCATCTGTAGCTTCATGAGCAAATCCTTTTCCCCAGGACTCCTTATCACCCATCATAATACCGTATTCACCGGTTAAGTGCCGTTCATTAACAGGATCGATTTTTATATTTCCAATGTGGTTTCCGTTATCTTTTTGCACAATCGCCCAGAATAGAGTCTTCTTTTCAATTGCAGTATTAACATAGCTTCGGAGATCATCCATTGAATAATTACCACCGGTTTCAAGAAACAGGTAAACGTCCGGGTCATTTAACCATGCGAGATATCTTTCGGTAATGAAAGATGTATTCATGGGGATCAGTTTGAGCCTTTCGCTTTCTATTGTATCCTGCGGCATACCTAAAGCTCTTAATTTTCTGAAGATGCAAGAGAAGCAACATGCGTCCGGATAAGTTCCTTCAACTCATCAACGGTTAGCCACGATTTATTTGTTCCGGAATTATAGCAGAATCCAGGTTCAACCATTTTTCCGCCTTGCTTCGTATAATAGTCATGCGCGGGGCTATTTACCTGTGGAAGAATTGCGTAGTACTCACCAAGGTCCATTGTATTAAGAGAATCAGAGCTGGTAATCATTTCTTCATGAAGCTTTTCACCAGGTCTGATTCCTACGACAGAAGTTCTAATTCCGGGGGCTACTGCCTCTGCAACATCAAGGATTTTGTAAGAGGGGATTTTAGGAACGAATATCTCGCCACCGATTGCATTTTCTACTGCATATAAAACCATTTCAACGCCTTCTTCCAACGAAATATTGAACCGTGTCATTTTCGGATCTGTGATTGGCAACACGCCTTCATTTTTCTTACTAATAAAAAACGGGATTACCGAGCCTCGTGAACCCATTACATTACCATAACGCACTACAGAAAAACGGACATTATGCCTCCCGCGGATATTATTTGCAGCAACAAATAATTTATCAGAGCAGAGTTTCGTTGCACCATATAAATTAATCGGAGCAGCGGCTTTATCGGTCGAAAGCGCGACAACGGTTTGC
>Ga0105044_10002730_pt1 | contig 24200 bp, 19 predicted proteins | sample MAT01_FD_78092 | JGI IMG/M metagenome (GOLD analysis project Ga0105044, IMG submission 78092) | Freshwater microbial communities from Lake Fryxell liftoff mats and glacier meltwater in Antarctica - MAT-01 | ecosystem: Environmental > Aquatic > Freshwater > Ice > Liftoff microbial mat | place...
CATTCGCCTTGAGCGAACCGAGCGGGTCGGAGTTTTGGAAGAGGAAGGCCTCCGAATCGTTGACGTAGCCTTCGAACCAGATGCCGACGCCCATCGGGGCACCTTCCTCCGAGTTGACGAGCTGATTACGGAGGTACGATTGGAAGATATGGGTCTGCACTTCATAAGCCTTGCCGAAAAAAGGGAGGAGCAACGCGCGGGGACCGAAACGGGCGATGGGAAAGAAAAGCCCGGGTTCGGTCACTTGGCCGATTACTTTCCCGAAGAGCGTATAAACCAGAATGGCCCGCTCTGGAAGCATACGCCAGAGCTGGAAAATCTTTCCGAAAAAAACCAGAACGGGAGTGAGAATGAAGGTGAGAATGCACCCGACAAAAACGGAAACGAGGAAAGTCATGGGAAATGCTCCGGTTAAAGGGTGATGACGGTCTGCGCAGCTTTCTCGCGGAGGGGAAGGCTCGCATTGCGCAGATAGGCGTCGAGGGCCGCCTTGCCTCCGCCCGCATGCATGCCGGCGAGCGTGTTGCCCAATTCGATCAAGGGAGCCGCTTCCGCGGCGGCCCGGTTCTGGGCGATTTGCACCGCCTGCTCGGCCATCTTGAGTTTTTGGTCGGCATCGGCGCGCGACTGACTGATCGAGGCCGCGACTTGGTTTTGCGTCGTATTGATCGACGCGAGAGCCTCGTCCACATCCGCCGGCGGGTCGATCGTCGTGATCAAGGCAGCGTCGAGTTCCACGCCATAACGGGCGGTCGTCTTCCGGCAGGTATCTTCCATGTAACGATTGATGCTCGAAAGGTTCTTGCGGAGATCGTTGATGGAAACGCCCTCGACCGCGCCCTCGTGATTCTCGCCTTGGAAGGTCGCGATTCGATCCCGCAGCACCGAGATGAAGTAACCGATCACGTGGATTTCGGGGCGAGCGACGCCGAAGAGATAGGCGTAGAGATTCCGCTCGCAGGGTTTCCAGCGAATCTGGCCGTTGATGGCGACCGTGAGATTGTCCTTGGTGACCGCCTCGATGTAGCTCTGTTTCACCTCGGGATCCCAGGTGATGTCCGTGGTCTGAATCGTCATATCGACCTTGTAGAGTTTCTGCCAGGGCCATTTAAAAAACGGCCCCCCCGGTGGGATCACCCGGATGTTAGGATAGTTATAACGCGGCCTCTCCTCCTCCTTGAGCAATGCGCCCAGAACGGGATCGTCTGCGGTCATGCCGGTCACGCGCTGCACTCGCCGAAACGTGGTCAAGACGCCGCGTTGGGTGGGCCCGATGGTGTAAACGCCGAACAACAAGGTGAGGATAACGGCGAGGCCGATCCCGAAGAATAATCCGACGAGGGAGGTCATGGGTGAAAAGGTCAGACCGAAGCACGAGCATGAGCGGAAGCGGCTACAACAACGACAACGACGGTTGCTTGCGATGCTGACACGCCTGCAGCGCAACGGGGTCTGGCGCAGACGTCAAGACGGCCCGCTCTGTCGCAAATGGCGGAGTCGCGGGGACTTTTGCATTTCAAGTCATCTTTCTTATCCTCTCGGTATGACCACTCAACCGACTCCCATCCACCCCGGCGTCCGTATCGGCCATGTCCATTTGAAGGTCGCCCACCTGCAGCGCTCCCTGGATTTCTACTGTGGCGTGCTGGGTTTTCAGCTCATGCAAAAGTACGGCGCGCAGGCCGCTTTCATCTCGGCAGGCGGGTATCATCACCACTTGGGTTTGAATACGTGGGAAAGCCTCGGCGGCCCCCCGCCACCCCCCGGGAGCACCGGACTCTTCCATACCGCGATCCTGTACCCCACAAGAGCTGCCTTGGCCAACGCGCTTCGCCGACTCATTGCCGCGAAGGTCTCGCTCGACGGGGCCTCCGACCACGGGGTCAGTGAGGCGCTCTATCTGCGGGATCCGGACCAGAATGGCGTCGAGCTTTATTGGGACCGTCCGCGCGATGCCTGGCCGCTCACGCCGGGCGGGGAGGTGGCGATGACCACAGCCCGCTTGGATCTCAACGGTCTGCTCGCAGAGCCGCCGCTGACTTAGAACGAGCACGGGAGTGTTTGCAGTTCTTGAACGGACACGGTCCCGAGACAATCTCGCAAGCGCTCCACGGCCAGCCCTCGCAGAGGCATTTCGTCACCACCCTAGCGTGGGCTCGGATCGAAAAGATCCGCCTGCTTGAGCAGATTCCGGTCGGCCACCAAAACGCACCTCGCTGCAAGAACGTTTGGAATCCGGCCTTTAGGCCGTCCGAAACCCGATCGTAATCTTAACGGACGGACTAAAGTCCGGACTCCGAACTCTATCGTCCGAGCTTCCGCGGGTTGTGAGACAGTCGGTCCGTAGTGGCCGGGCTCTTCCGCACTCTCCGAGGGCGCGCGCTGGGGTGTTGGGAGGCGCGGTGTTGGCAACGCGCGGACGCGCAAATCCCGGCCTCGACGGAGCGAGGCCCTCCACGGGCTCTTGAGGGAAGGTTCGGAAGCGGCCTCGCCGGGCGGCGCTTAGAAACCGATGGCGGGTTTCTTGCCTTGTTTCGTGATCTGCTTCTCGTCTTCCCAGACGGCCAAGCCGTCCTTCACCGTGGTGAGGGAAAGCTGGAACGTGTACGTGACCTGGCGCGTGCTGCCGGCACGGGCGCGATCCTCGAGCAATTTACCGGAAAGCGTGTAGAAGGGGAGCGTCGTGACTTTCTTCTGGCCTCCGAGCATCGCCTGCATCTCCGCCGCATCCTTGGCGAGGGGGTCCTCGGCTTTGCCGCCCAAACCGAGCGTCGTGGTCGTGACGACTTTGCCGGACTGATTGAGAGCGATGCGGATTTTCTTGGTGAGCGAATCGGTGTCGATCTGCTGCTGCGTATTATTGACGATCCGGGAGATCGCCATGATCGACGGCTGCTCGGGCGCGCGTTCCAAGACGCCGTTGGCCAGCAAGGAAGCGACCATCTCTTCGGCCGCCTTGTTCCAGTCCTGAATGTCGATCTGGTCGAGCGAGACGATCGTGCTCGTCCCCTTCGAATCGACGTAGCGGGCATCCGTGGTTTCGCAACCGGTGAGGAAAAAGGCCGCGGGAAGAACGGCGGCGGAGAGGACGAGGAAACGAGCTTTCATGGAAGAAGTGTGGGTGGGAGAAAAACGAGAGGAGTGAAACATAGAAACCGGAGCGGGACTCGATCTTGAGCGGTAAGAGCGCAGCGATGCGACGCTTACTTACCCTCAAGCAGCTTCAGCGTGAAGTCGACGGCTTTGGGCGAAGTGGCCACCGACGAAATGGTGACGGTTTCGCGGCCCGCGAGGGGGAGCGTCTTCCAAGTCTCGGTGACGCCACCGGTGGACATACCGTCCTGATTGGTCCACTCGAACTTGTAGTTGACGACGCGTGCGTTGTTCTTGGCATTCTCGATCGTCACTTGGACTTTCTTGAGATTGCCCGAGACGGCGGCCTCGTTGACTCCGACGATGCGGATGGCCTTGCCGAGCGAGACGTCGGTGATGACCCGCTTGTCGCTCACCATCGCGGGAGTGGCCTGCGACTCGGAACGCGAGACGGTGTTGACATTGGTTGCGCACCCCGAGAGGAGCGCAAGTCCGACCAGAGCGGTGGCGGTTGCGACGATTTTCATAATGTTAAAGGATTTGCTCTGGCTCAGGGTTTGAGCACGAACTGATTGACCAGCAGAGGCGAACTCGTGTCGTTGGTTTTCACATACACAACATTGACTCCGCCCGGAAGCAAATCGAGCGTTTCGGATTGTGCGCCGGCGGAGAGCGTCAGCTTGCGGTCGACCGGTGTTGCCAACCGTACATATTGAAACTCCTTCGGAAGGCTGCGCCAGGTGCGGGTATCGGCCACATTCAAGCCCGCACCCATCGTCACCGTTGCGGCTTTTGCGAGAAATTGTCCCGCCACGCCCCATTTGTCCGACGCCTGCTTTTGAATGACACCGTCCACCGCGGCTTTGGAAACCGTCGACAGAATCGTTCGCGTGACGATCGCGGGCCACTCGTTCTTAAAGTCGCGCGCCACCACCGAGTCCATGCTGCTCACGACGGCGGTATTTAAGGTCGCTCCGCCGGCCGTGACGGCGAGGACGGGCACCTGGTTGCCGGGAAAGCGCAGCTTGGGAAACGCCGCGCCCACATACGACACCTTGCCCGTGAGCGGGAAGATCGGGAGATCGATCCGGTTGCTTTCGCGATACGGAGCGCTGCCCGTCTCGAAAATCACATAAGTCAAACCGGTCGGAAGGCGCCCGTTGGCGGCAGCTTCGGCGGCCTGCCAGTCGGCTTTGACATAGGGATTCTCGGGTACCATGCCCGCAACCCGCTCGAAGGATTTGCGCGCGCGCTCGAGATCGGAGTTACCCTCGGCGTTGGCGATGAAAAACAAACCATCGAGGAAGACCACGAACGGATTCACGTAATCGCCGTAAGGTTTGATCTGGGCATTCAGCTCGGCCTCGACCTCGGCAAACGCCGGGCCGCTCCTCGTATCGGACCTGGCCGCGTCCACATCGTAACTCGAACCGCCGCTCTCGGTCTGCCCGGATTTGGCCTTTCGAGCTTCTTCGGTGGCCTCTTCGAGACGCTTGGCGTTCTCCGCCACGGCGTCGCGTTGGCGTTGAAGGGCGCGGTTGAGTTCCACCCGAGCCGCATCCTTGTCCCCCAACTGCATATAATTGAGCGCCTTGTAGGCGTTCATCATCACCCGATCGTAGGCGCGTCCCTGATACGGAACGTTGGCCTGGTTGGTGAGTAGCGCCGTCGCGCTGGAACCGATGCGCACCTTGGCCTGCTGCTCGAAGAGATTCACCTTTTCTTCGGCGAGATCGAGGGCCGAAAGGCTCTTGCGAAGGTAGACCATCTCCGAGGACGGAGGCGGCATGTTCTCGGCGACGGTAAGAACCGCCGGCTCCTGGCTATTGGTCGCGGTCTGCGGAGTCGTGGTCGCGGTGCTGGCGATAACCGTCGCAGGAGGCACGATTTCGGCGGGAGCGGGAATTTTAGCGAGCGCCGCCTGACGGAGAATCGAACCTTGCTCTAACCGGTAGAGCACTGCGTCGCGATCGTCCTTATGTTTTTCGGCGTCGAGATTGGCGAGCGCGACCGCCCGATCGATCGACCCCGATCGAAGCGCGGAATCTCGCGCGTCGGTCTTCGCCGTGTAGGTTTGACACCCGGCGAGGGCGAAGATCCCCATTCCCGCGAGGGACAGGGCAAGACGGCGGTTTCCCAGGGAAACGGAAGGCAAGGACGCAGAGCGATTAGACATAGGACAACGACTCAAGGACTAAAAAATACCGAAGGTGCGAATCGGACGACGATTCAAGCACGGCGGCCCAGTCGAATCAAGGTGTTACCACGCGACGGATAACTGCGCCACGGTCGATGCCCGTGTCTTCCAAGATGGACGCCTGCGACGTTTTTGCGGTAACGCGCGTCACCCTCACCTTGCCCACGGAAAGTTCTTCGCGACCCAGGCTCGCGCCGGTGTCGGGATCTTTCATCTCGGCACCTAGCGCAAAGACTTCCCAGAGTTGGCCGGTCGCAATGCCGGAGCCCTCGCCGCGACTGACGGTGACGGTTTTGTCCATTTTGGAAACGACCCGCGCCGGATAGACGACGTCGGAGACGTATTGCGCGGTCTTTGCGGCCAACTCCTTCGTGAGCTCGCGAAGAACGGCATCGCGGGTATCCCCCGTGGTGGAACCGCGCTGCTCTTCGGGAGCGACGCGCGAGACGTCGATATTCGCCGTCTCGAGCACCGCATTCGTCTTGGCATCGTAGATGGTGGAAATCGCCGCGAAACGAATCGTGCGAGAGGAGACGGTCGTGCCCAAGGCCGCAAAGGTCTTGGTTTCCATCATGTCTTGAAAATCGTCGACGGTCACCACCAGCAGGTAATCGGCGTCGCCGAAATCGAAGGAACGCCCCGTCGCGCCCGCCTCCTCGGCGAGGGCCGAGGCATCCGCGCGCCCCATCAGCTGGAAACGACGAGATGCCTGAAACGCCGCGAGCAGCTGTGCATTGAGGTTCTCGGTCATGCGCGACATTTTCGTTCTCCTTCCGGAATCGGTCGCGTCCGCGAGCACGGCTTGGCCGACCTTGACCTGGCCGATCGCGAGCTTCTTCAAACCTCCCGCGGGGGATGCGGCGGTGTCCTGTGCGGAGGACACCGCGGTTCCAAGGCCGAGGCTCATGGCGAGAAAGGCGGCAGAGAAGAGAGGGAGTTTCATAGATACAAAATTCTGGACGATTCGGTCGATAAGACGGAGAACGCTCGGGGTCGGTTGCTTCGGTTGACGAAGAAGCGGGTGGTTAGAAACGGACGCCGGGAATAACCAGCTTCACATTTTCGTTCGTATCCATCCGCGAGAAGCTTTCGGAAAGCATCTTGCCCATCCCCTCCAGCACTTTGACCTGCCCGTCGGTCAGCTTGGCGCCGTTCTTCAAACCGTTGATGAATTCGGTGGCTTCGTGCCAGCGGGCGTAGCCGGCATCGCTCATCGAAAGCGCGACGGTCAGCGTCTGACCCTGCACCGCGTTCACGGTGCGCTCCCACGGCTTGAAGCCTTCGCGCGTGATCCGGAGCTTGGTGAAACCGGGACGGAGCGAGACTTGGCCGGGAGCGCTCCCGACCGCCACCCCGTCGACTTCGACCGTGGCGTTGAGGGGAGAAACCTTGTACTTCGACTCGCTAATCGAAACGGTATTTTCCGCGCCAATACGAACGTCGGGGATCATGACGTCGGCCGCTTCGACCTGAATGGTGATTGCCACCAAGCCGGCCTTGGCGGCCGCCGGGGCGATGCGATTCTGGGCAATTCGCGTACCGAGGCTTCCAACGATTTTCTGCGCGGCTTTATCCAGAAGATCGTCCACCAGACCACCCTGATCCGAACGCGAGTTGGCGGTCTGCTGCTCTTTCGCCGAAACCCGGACCGTGTCGCCGGTCATGCTGGCGCCCACCGCCGCATCGAGGATCTTGTAAGTCACGCGGAGGGTAAGTTCGTTGGTCTTGGTCTCGACACCGTAGGCTTTCACCGCGTTTTCCTTGGACGAAAGCCCCGCGATGGAGGCCTGCACGATGTAATCCACATCCATGTTTTGCGCGAGGCGCAGTGCCGACGACTGCTCGGTAAGCGTGGCATCCAGACTGTCGGCGGGTCGCGGTTTCGAAGCGACCTCGGGATCGAACTTTCGGAGCGAATTAACGGTCGCCTCGCGCGTCAGCACCGAAAATCCCAGATCGGCGATCTGCGACGAGATGTAATCCTCGAGGACCGAAATTTTCTCGTCGTACCGTTCGCCGGCGCGATTGGTGACGAAGATCGCGGCTTTGTAGGTCTTGCGGACGGACTCGGCCTCGCGCACCACGGTGGTCGTGATGCGTTCCGTCACGGTCTGCCCGTCCTTTTGAAAGGTGCGAGTCTCCACCTGCGGCGTAGGGGCCTCGACCGTGGTTTTCGTCTGCACCGTGGATTGAGCCACCGCGGACAAACCCAAAACGGGGACGATCAAGAGCGTTCTGAAGAAATTCATCATGGGGAAAGAGGTTGGAACGAAATTACCACAAGGCATTCGTTTAAGACGACATTCAAAAAACCGCGAAGAGCCCTCTGGGCGCCGCAAAAACGAAATGGGTTACGCATTCAGCTCACCACTATAATCTTAACGCATCCTCTCAAGTCGACACTTTGAACACCCGCAATGGGGAATAAGGTGCAAATGAACAGGGATTGGTCGGGAAACCTAGGCCTTAATGGAACTCGGTTGCGTCACGCTCTCCTCAGGGGATCCAATACCTTCCAACGTGCCGTGCTGCGCGACCCGGTCGGTGCCGATGCTCATCCTTTCCTTTCGCCGAAACCGGGTTATGGTGACGGATCCCTCCATCGATGTTCGCCAACCTGATCCACCTCCTCACACGCTCGTCGGCAACCCCGGAAAGCTACGATCTGGCCTTTGTCAAAGAGGTTTCGGTCACGTCCGAGCCGATCCCTCGCGACCGCCGGGTTGAAGCGCGGTTGATCTGGGGTTGGTTGGCGATCGCGATCAAGTGTGGTGCCGTTGCGTGGGCGATTCACCGGTACCACGTTCCGGTCAACGTGTGGTGGATCGTCGGACCGACTGTCGCCATGGGCGCGGTTTGTACGGGGCTCTACATTTGGAAGCGGTAAACGGGCCGCCGGCAGGAATGCCGACGCCGCGGACAAACCGGACTCGACGCAAGGAGTCCGTCCCGCACACCCTACCGTGTTTGCGAAAACTGCGACGCCTGGCGCGGTTTTCTTTCCAGCCATGGTTTCCAACACCCAACGTCGCCTCCGCATCACCGGTGCGGTTTTTTGCGGGATCGTCCTGATCGCGCTCAGCCTGTTCTCTTGGGCGTGGTCCCGAGTGCGCGCCAGCCTCCCGGTCATCGACGGGCGGGTGGCCGTTGCGGGACTGGGCGCTCAGGTGACGATCGAACGCGACGCCTTGGGAGTTCCGACCCTGCGTGGATCCAATCGTACCGATCTCGCTCGAGCTCTCGGTTACGTCCATGCGCAAGATCGATTTTTCCAAATGGACCTTTCCCGCCGCCGGGCCGCGGGCGAGCTCTCCGAACTCTTCGGTCCGGCCGCCCTGCCCCTGGATCGCGGCGCTCGTGTCCACGAGTTTCGTCCGCTCGCTCAACGCGTCCTGGCCCGTTTGTCCGCCACGGAGAAAACCTTGCTCGACGCTTACGCGGCGGGTGCCAACGCGGCGTTGAGCGGTCTAGGCGCAAAGCCGTGGGAATATTTGGTCCTGCGGACGGATCCACGCCCGTGGCTGCCGGAGGACAGTGTCCTTTGCATCTATGCGATGTCCCTGGACCTCCAGGACGAAACGGGCAGCTACGAACAGACCTTGATGACCGTGCGCGACCAACTCGGAGGCACCGCCCTCGCCTTTTTCGCGCCGGCGATCGGTCCGGCAGATGCGGCGCTCGACGGCTCGACCGCTCCGCTGCCGGCCCCGCCGGGCCCGCGGCTGCTGAACCTTCGGGGTAGGCAGAAGGCACCCGTGCTGACGGGGACGACGCCGGACACAGAGGCGGAAGAGAACGCCGAACCGGCTCCCTGGCTTTGGCGCTTCCGGCACGATCCCGAGATCCGTCCCGGATCCAATAGCTTCGGTCTCGCCGGACCCGCGGGCGGCGGCGCGGCCACGTTGGAGAACGACATGCACCTAAGCTTGGGTGTGCCTGGAGTGTGGTACCGCGCACGTCTGATCTGGCCGGAAAGCGGCGCGTCACCAAAAACCCATGACGTCACCGGCGTCACCCTGCCCGGAACGCCGCCCGTCGTCGCAGGGAGCAACGGTTCCATCGCCTGGGGTTTCACCAACAGCTACACGGATACCGGCGACCTCGTCCTCGTGCAGCCCGACGAGGTGGTGCCCGACGATCTTTACGTTTCGGATCGAACGCTGCTCGAGTTCGAAAAACGCGTTCAACGCATCCGCGTCAAAGGTCAGGCCGACGACGAACTGACGACGCGCTGGACCATCTGGGGCCCGGTCGTGGGCGAAACCGCCAGCAAGCTCCCGCTCGCTTTCAAATGGGTGATGCAGGAGCCCGGCACCGCCGATTTCAAACTGATGGATCTGGAAACGGCGCAAACCGTGGACGATGCCATCCGCATCGCCCACACGGTCGGCATCCCCGCACAAAATTTCATGGTGGCCGACAAGAACGGCGCGCTTGCGTGGACGATCGCAGGCCACCTGCCGCAGCGCTTCGGGCACGACGGTCGCCTGCCGATTACGTGGGCGTACGGAGACCGCGGTTGGCAGGGGCTGTTGCCTGCGGAGGCCGTGCCGGTCCAGCGCGCGTCGCCCGGCGCGGCGCTCTGGTCGGCCAACCAGCGCATGATGGGTGGCGACGCGCTCGCGAAACTCGGCGACGGCGGCTACGATCCGGGTGCCCGGGCCGCCCGCCTGCGCGACCGGGCCGTCCAACTGGCGGCCAACGCGGCCCGCGAGCCGGTGGCACCCTCCGATTTTCTCGCCATTGCGCTCGATGACCGCGGAGAATTTCTCGATCGCTGGCAAAAAAAGCTCCTGGAAACGCTCACCCCCGAAGCCATCGCCGGCAAAGCGGAGCGCACCGAATTTCGCACGCTCGCGACTCAATGGCAGGGACGGGCGACCATCGACAGCGTCAGCTACCGGCTGGTCCGCGCCTGGCGTGAGCGCGTTGCCAGCCGAGCGATGGATCCCCTCTTCGCATCCTGCAAAGAGACGTGGAGTGGGTTTTCGTTTCGCGCGCTGCCGTACGAACATCCCCTTTGGGCGCTTCTGGAGCAGCGCCCACTGCACCTCCTGGCTCCCGAATACACCGTTTGGGAAGACCTTCTCCTGGCGGCGGTCGACGACGTGACCGCCTCGTTCAAGAAATCGGGCACGCCGCTCGGCCAGGCGCGCTGGGGAGACTTTAATACCGTCACGGTCCGGCACCCCTTCAGCCGCATTCTGCCCAGTTGGATCGCGCGCTTCATCGACATGCCGGCGCAACCACTGCCGGGGGATGCCCACATGCCCCGTGTGCAAAGCCGGAGCGATGGCGCGAGCGAACGCCTCGTAGTTTCCCCCGGTAAAGAGAAGGATGCGATTTTCCACATGCCCGCCGGCCAAAGCGGCCACCCGCTCTCCCCCTACTATCGCGCCGGTCATCAAGCGTGGGTGCGCGGGGACGCCACGCCCTTTCTTCCCGGCCCGCCGCAACATACCCTCGTGCTGGTACCCTGAGCGCGGACGAGGTGGAACAAGAACGGTCTCGCTCCGGAGCCTGTCCCGCAACCCCGCGGAAGCTCGGACGACCGAGTTTGGAGTCCGGACTTTAGTCCGTCCGGAGAGAGTACGATCGGGTTTCGGACCGCCTAAAGGCCGGACTCCAAACGGTTTTGCAGCGCGGGGGGCGGGGATTTGCCGACGAGCGATGGTGTTCGTCTGACCGTTAACCCGAGCGACCTTGGCAGCGCGCGGACGCGCAATCCCGGCCACGACGGAGCGTGGCCCTCCACGCAAACCCCCGGTGCGCGCGCGGCCTCCGGCGGCTCGGTCTTGCGCTTCGCGAAGGCGCGACTCTTGCTGACCGCGAGGAGCCGTCCTCCCTGGCCCTCGTCATGCTCCACGTTCTCAAGCATCCTTTGGGCTCGCATGTGATCACTCACCTGCGTGACCAGACCACCAAGCCCGCGCTTTTTCGCACCCTCGCGTACCAGATCAGTCTGCTTCTGGCGCTGGAAGCGACCCGCGATCTGCCGCTGCGTTTGACATCGATCCAGACACCGCTGGAGTCCATGGAAAGTCCGATTCTCGCGCAACCCATGGTCGTTATTCCGATTCTTCGGGCGGGACTGGGAATGGTGCAGCCGTTTACGGACCTCTTTCCGGACGTCAGCGTGGGCTACATCGGAATCGAGCGCGACCATGACACCGCCGCTCCACGCAGTTATTACTGCAAGCTTCCGCAGCTCGCAGGCCGCCGTTTGCTGGTCGTGGATCCGATGCTGGCGAGCGGTGGAAGCGCAGTGCAGGCGGTGTCGGCCATCAAGGAACGCGGCGGGACCGATCTCCGCCTCGTCTGCATCGTAAGCGCACCGGAGGGAGTCGCGGCCTTCGAAGCGGTCCATCCTGAGGTTCCCATCTTCACCGGGGCACTCGATCGGCAACTCAACGCCAGGAAATACATCGTCCCGGGGCTGGGCGACTTTGGGGACCGACTCTACGGGACCTGATCCTCATCCGTTTCTCCGAGGCGAATCAGAGGAAAATCGATTCGACATTTCCAGCGCCGCATTTGGCGCTTGGCTCCCGGCTTTCGCTCGGCCGGGATGGAGTTGGTTCCCGAGTCGCTCACCTCGCCCCAGAAGGCTCTTCCACCCTCCACCATGTTTCCTTCCCTCCGTCCGGTGTATTTCGTCTTCGCAAGCCTCGCGTCGATCGTCATCGCCGAGGCCAAGGACTATCGTCTCACGCTTAGTTCCACGACTGTCGATCGGGCGGGCCAACTGGTTTCCTTTTCTCTGCCCAAGGATGCGCCGAGGTCGCCGGGTTTACGCGACGCCAATGGGACCCCCGTCCCGCTGCAGGTAGACGATCGGCGGGTCGCCCGCTTCATGGTCGCCTGGCACCCGGCCGGAATGTCCCCGGTTTACACGCTCACCTCGATTTCGCCGACCAAAACTAAAGGTACCGGAATCGCCGTCTCGAAGGAGGACGGTGACCTGTCCATCGCCGTCGAGGGCAAGACCAGTCTAGGCTATCGAATGGACCGCGAGAAACTGCCGCGCGCCGACATCGAACCCGAGTACAAACGCGCCGGCTACCTCTTCCCGATTCTTTCTCCGTCGGGCAAATCGGTCGCGGACGACTACCCGGCGCAGCACGTTCACCACCACGGCATCTGGACTCCATGGACGAAAACGAGTTTCCAAGGCCGCGCGCCCGATTTCTGGAATATGGGTGCCAAAACCGGCACCGTGGAATTCGTGGGTCTTGAACGCACGTGGCAGGGGCCCGTTTTTGGCGGGTTTTCGTCTCGCCATCGCATGGTCGACCTTTCCGCCCCATCGCCGGTCACGGCGCTCGACGAGACCTGGGAAGTCTCCGTTTACTCCGTTTCCGGGGCCCGCGTGCCGGTGCGTTTGTTCGATTTGACGCTCGTGCAAACCTGCGCGACAAGCGATCCGCTGATCCTTCCCGAGTACCACTACGGCGGCCTCGGCTACCGCGGTCCGGGGGCATGGATAGGACCGACGAATTCGCAATTCCTGACCTCGAACGGCGAAACCGACCGTGTCAAAGCCCACGCCAGCCGTGCGACTTGGATCTGCCAATACGGCGTCGTGGACGGGGGTTTCTCCGGCGTCACCCTCATGGGACACCCCGGCAATTTTCGCGCGCCGCAGCCGCTCCGCGTGCATCCGAAGGAGCCCTTCGTCTGCTTCGCCCCGTCCCAACTCGGGGAATGGCGCATCGAACCGGGCAAACCTTATGTTGCGCGCTATCGTTTCGTCGTGGCCGACGGTGCCCCGGACGGAGCCCTCCTCGAAGCATACTGGCAGGGTTATGCGCAACCCGCGGTGGCCACGCTGGCCGCAAAGTAGCCGGCAGCCGGATCGCTCCTCGCTTTTTCCGCTCGACTCGATGTATCCAAAAAACCATCCGCTTCGTCCGTGAGTCGACCCGCCCGCGAAAGCGTGGGCCGTTTGCACAATGCGATCGGCGCGATCGCGGGCTGCTTGGTCGGCGGCTGGCTTGGCGGACAATTTAACCGCCGCATCGTTTATTTCACGCTGTGTCCGGGATTGCCGGTGGTGTGCGGGTTGGTCTTCCGCGGCACCGAAAGCTACGGGACTTCCTTCCTCGTCCTGACCTTTCTCGCCGGTCCGACCACGGCATCTTTTCACGGTTGGTTTGCCTCATACCTGCCCGAGCTGTTTCCCACCCGGATTCGGCCGCCGCACAGGGTATCGCCTTTAACGCGGGCCGCATCTTCGCTGCGGTCGGCGGCATCTACATGGGCCAGCTCATGCAAAGTTTCGACGGCACCTGCGCCCGCGCGCCGGCGCCATCATCACCTTGATCTAAGCCCTGGGTCTGGTCGTCATCCGGTTCGCGCCGGAGACGAAGGGCAAACCGCTGCCGGAGGAAGCGCTCGCGGGAGCCTCGGTCTGAAGGCTGTCTTGCAACCGCACCGGGGCCGACCCTCGCAGCGACATCTCGTCACCGCCATTTTCCGGGCTCAGATCGAAAAGATGCGTCTCCTGGAGCACACTCCGGTCGACCGCCGCCACAACGCAGAGATCGACCGCACCACGCTGCAAAAACGTTTGGAGTCCGGCCTTCAGGCCGTCCGAAATCGATTGCGATTTCTCCGGACGGACTAAAGTCCGGACTCCAAACTCGACCGTCCGAGCTCCCGCCAGATTGGGAGTCAGCCGCTCTCTGATGGCGGAGACTGCGCGCCTGAGCGCTGAAAAGATCGCGGAGCTGAATGGCTGATAGCACCCGGCGCAGAACTCTGCAAATCCCAGCCCCGACGGAGCGGGGCCCTCCACCGGAGTCCGCCGGAACTCCCCCTGCCCCTTTACGCCGCCGGCTGCCGCATCGCTTCGAGCGCGGCGTGCCAGCCGAGCGTCGCGCATTTGATCCGTGCCGGATAGGCGTGCACACCGGCAAAGGCGGCGAGGTCGCCGATCTCCCGGGGGGCTTCACCGGTCGTCACGATGTGGCGAAAATCGTCATACAGCGCCGCCGCTTCCGTCGCCGTCTTGCCTTTCACCTGGGTCGTCATGAGCGACGCACTGGCCTGCGAAATCGCGCAACCTTGGCCGTCAAAACTGATTTCCGCCACCCGATCCCCCTCCAAACGCAGATAGACGCTACATTGGTCACCGCAGGTCGGGTTGTCCCCGTGCGCCACGCGGTTGGCGGTGGGTATCGCACCCCGATTTCGCGGGCGGCGATTGTGGTCGAGGATAACCTGTTGATAAAGATCGGCTAGGTCGCTCATGGAGGAAATCACCGGCAGCTTAGGTACCGGCGGTCCGTAACCAATGCGGAAAATCGGCCGATTCTCAAATAGCCCAGCAGCCAATCGCTCGCATTTCGGCTGGGCCGGTCGGCCCATTCCTCCCGCCAAGGCACCGTGATAGAATAACGCGTCACCCTCGTCTCCGTCCCCTCCTCGATCGAATCGCCGCTTATGAACGCAGGTCTTCTTGTTCCTCTCTCCTGGACTCTGTTGGCCTTTCTCCTTGCCGGGGTTTTCGCCCTCGCGATCAAGGTCTTCACCGAACGCAGCGCGAGTCCGGAGGCGAACCGCGCCACCGGCATTCTCCTCGTCGCTGCAGTGCTCGCGGTTTGGTTGGCCGCCGCCGCTTGCCTCGTCGCGGTCATGCGTGGGCAATCGTACCTGAGCCTCGCGATCGTGACGGGATGCCTCGCGTACCCGGCCCTGGCGCTTTTCGGCAGTTTCGCGATCGTGGCATACGAACAGTGGAGCGCTCGTCGAGGGACCGCCCGCATCGGTTCCATCGTCGGCAATTTCTCCCCCTTCGATTCGATCGACCCAATACAATTCGGCAGCGCGGCCGGATTGAAAGTCCTTTTCCCGGAAGCGCCCCCGCCACCCGCGACCGCGGCACGCGCGGGTCAGCGTCGGCCGATGGATCTGCGTCTTCGTGCGATCCGCTGAACCCGGATTTTTGTGGCCTCACACGCTCAGCGCGCCAGCCCGGCTCCTTCCTTCCCTCCAGGCGACGAAGAGGGAGGACCTGCGCGCTCGATTCGCACACATGCTCTGGCGGACGATGACACGACGCTCGATCCCACGCACCCGATCAACGCCAATCTCAAGGACGGCGGCATCGGTCTGGTGCCGAGTGTGGTCGGGAAAAACGCTCCCCACAAGACCGCCCTCCTCGCGTCGCCCGCCATTCGCGCGCAGATGGCAGTCCCGTTTGGGTGGCACGTGATCGACGACGGGCGCCGCGCCCTGATCTTCGACCCGCGAGGACACGTTCAGATCAACCTCAATCTTCTCCCGCGAGAGCGCCGTGACGAGAGCGCCATCCTCGGCGCATTCGAAGACGAAGCACGCGCGAGCTATTCCCGGCCGGAGTTCGTTCGGCAAGAGCGCGGAGGAAGGTCCTGCCTTGGCGTTCGCCGGATTGCGGACGGTGGACAGGAATTGGAACAATTCCATCTCCTCGCTACCGGGCCGGACGACGGGTCCGTCCTGCACGCGCGCGTCACGTCGGTTCCCGTCCGCTCCGCCGACGCGTGTGCCCTGACCGAACTCATTCTCTCCACGGTGGATTTCGAGCACCGCACAGAACCGGCACCCAAGCCGTTCGATAGCGTCGGAAACCCCGGCTGGTGGCATCGCTCGCGAAAACTGGAAGCCGAGGGAAAGTTCGACGAAGCGGAAGAAGCGATTCGCCACGGGGTCGATCACATCGGAGCGGCGGCCTCGGTCGCGCAGATGTACGCCGAACGTATGGTGCGACTGAAGGAAGCGGGCGACATGGCGGGAGCGTTAAACGCCTTCAAGGAGTCCGATGGTTGGATCGCCTTTTACGCCAGCATGGCGACGAGCGGCGGAGAAGGCGTGGCCCTGTCCTACGAGCGGGATCGTTTCCGCGCCGGGCTGGTGCGTATGCTCGGATTCGATCCCAAGGCGGGCGCGATGGGATCCGATCGTTGAAGATCGAGTTCGCCGCAAGTATGGACTTCCTGAATCCCGCCAACCGCACGTTGAATCGACTGCCCGCACCGCTGCGCGCCTTGCTCGATGCCGAACTGGCGGCAGGAAACGCGATCGCCGATGCGGATTGCGGATTCCCGGCGCCACCCGCCGGGCTTTGTGTAAAGCTGACCCAACATGTCACGACCCGGCCGCGCGAATCCACTGCGGACGTGGCCTTCTACGATCGCAACGGATCGACCTATTCGGGCGAATTTCACGACGCGAAACGGTTCTTCTTCATCATCGAACCTCCCCATCCGCAACCTCCCGAACCCGAATATCCGGCACCGCAGATTCCCGCGGTGTCGACAAAACCGAAATCCAAAGCGAAAACGTCGCGCACCCCCGACCCTGCCGACAGAAAGAGGGTGGCCAACGAACCCACGATCGCCCGCGCCGCCAGCCCGCAATCGCCCACCGTCTCGCCAGCGAAAACTCCGGCCCCCATGCCCGCGGTTTCGGAAACGCCGTTGGCCCGTTTCGAACGCAGTCTGGCGCTCGACTACGAAAAGTGGCACGACGGCATCGGATACGATCTCGCTGCCCTGCGCGCAGCCGGGTCCGACGAACGTCTCGCCATCGAGCGGCTCCTTCTCGGACTGGGCTTACGCGGCTGGCGAGAGGTCGAAGCCTTCGCGGTCCTCGATACCCGGCCGGCGCGAGATGCACTGCAAGAGGCGCTGGAGTCGGGCAATGCCGAGGTGCGCGCGGCCGTCATGGACCATGCCCCTGACTTGGTGTCCGGAGCGCAACGCCGCAACTCCCTCGTGGCCGCGCTGGAATCCGGGGTTTTTTATGCGGGTTTGCGTGAAACGCTCGAACAGGTCGAAACCTATCACCCGCCCGAAATCGTCGACGCTCTCCTGCGCGGCGCGCTCACTCGCGACGGAGACGCGGCGGGCCATTTCGCGGCGATGCTCTTTTTCATCCACGGACAATCCGATGAAGTCTTCGACATGAACCAGCGGCCGTTCTTTCTCCGATTCGACACCGCGGATCGGGCCGAGCGGGCCACTGTCTTTGCCGAACTCTGCACTCGGATCGGCGTGAATGCGGAACGTTACCTCACCGCGCCCGCTCGCTGAGCGTCAGGACTCGTTCATTTTCTCGAGCGCCATCGCCGCCGCGGTGGTGCGGTTTTCGACCCCCAATTTGAGGAAGATGCTCTCGAGGTGTTTCTTGATCGTCGTCAGCTGGACGCCGAGCAGGACGCAAAGCTCCGGATTCGTTTTGCCTTGGGCCAACCAAAAAAGCACCTCGGCCTCGCGCTCCGTCAAACCGAGCGGGATCAGCAGACCAGGCGAAGGCTCCACCCGGGGACGACGGGCAGTGGCCAGCTGGCCCTTACGTTTCATCCGTGAGGCGATCGCGGCCAGCAGGTCGTCGACCTCCACCGGCTTTACCAAGTAATCGTCCGCCCCGAGATTCATGCCCGAACGCACATCGCCCGCGCCGCCCCGGGCGGTCAGAAAAACGAAGGGAATTGTCGCCGTCGCCGGATCCGCCCGCAGCGCGTTCAAGACCCCGTGGCCGTCCATCTCCGGCATCGAAATGTCGCACAGGACGAAATCCGGGCGTTTCTCCACGGCCAATGCGACACCCTCGCGTCCGTTTCGCGCTTCCAGCGCCTCGAAGCCCTCCATCCGAAGAATCGTGGCGAGGTTGGCACGCATGCGCGGCTCGTCTTCGATCACCAGGATGCGGGTTTTTGAGCTCATCGGGGAAACGCGGGAATGACGCGGTGAGGAACGGTGGGCGTGTGCGGCAGGCTCACCGTCACTTCCGTGCCCTGCCCTTCTTCACTTTGCAAGGAAAGCGTACCGCCATGCAGGTCGACACACCGTTTGACGACCACCAGTCCCAACCCGGTTCCGGAAATCGCACCCACGTTGGAACCCCGGCGAAACATGTCGAAAAGACGAGGCCGATCCTTGAGGGGAACGCCAATCCCCCGGTCGCGCACCACGAAGGTGAGCGCCGCCTCGTCGTTGCGAACCTCGATCCACACCGGTTGGGCAGGCGGAGAATACTTGAGCGCGTTGGAAAGAAGGTTCGCCAGGATGTGACGCAGCAGTTTTTCGTCGACTTGAACGGTCCCGGACACGGAGCCAAGGTCGACGCGCACGTCCCGCTCCGGACCGAACGTCGTCACCACCTCATGAACGATTTCGCGGACGACCTTGCCGCACTCCAGCGGCTGCAGCTCGAGGGGAATCGTCCCCGACTCCGTCTGCCCCAGAAAAAGAATTTCCTCCATCAGGTCGGCGAGGCGGCGCGCGCTTGACCGGATGCCGGCGAGTTGGACTTTGCGTTCGTCCGCTTCCATCCGGTCATGGTAACGCTCGAGAATCTGCGCCGCGGAGACGATGATCCCCAGCGGCGTGCGATACTCGTGCGTGACCATGTGCAGGAAATCCGCCTTGAGCCGGCCCAACTCGCGCTCGCGCTCCAAGGCCTTTATCATTTCGTCTTCAGCCGCCTTTTGGTCGGTCACATCGAGGGTGGACGACGCGACCCTCACGCGACCGCTGTCGGGATCCGTCGCGGTTTCGGTGTGGACGCGTAGCCAGCGCACCTCCCCGGAAGGCATGATCACGCGATAATCGAACGGCGGAATTTCCACGCCCGTGTCCGCGCGCTGCAACGCGGTCAGCATATGTTCGCGATCGTCCACATGCACGCGGGCCAGCACGGCGTCGCGGCTCGGCGTGGGATCGGCACTCGAAAAACCGTGCAGCTTCAGCATTTGTTCCGACCACACACGATGCGTGCCGCCGACGAAACGTTCCGCGTCCCCCACCTTCGCCAACCGCTGCGCACGCTCCAGCCGTCCGCGGGTGCGCTCGAGATGCGAGACGGTCGAAGCCAATTCGTCCATCCGCCGCTGTTCTGCCTCCTGAGCCTCCTTCAGGTCGGTGATATCGAGATAGATCGACATGATCCGGTCGACATCGCCCCCCTCGTGCTGCGCGACATTGCGAAGCCAGCGCACGCGCCCGTCGGGCAGCAAAAGTCGAAACTCGAGGAGACCGGCCAACTCGCCGGTCGCATAGCTTCGGTCGAAAATCGTGCGAACCCGCGTCTGGTCGAGGGGATGGACGCGCCCGAGCATTGCCTCCAGGGGTGGCGGCTTGTTCGCGAACGGAAACGCGAAGAGTGCGAACATTTCCGGAGACCACACTCGCATCCCGAGGCGTCGGTCGATGTCCACAAAGCCCATCCGGGCGACCGCCTGCGCACGTGCCAGACGCTGCGTGGTTCGCCCCAGGGCCAGGGCGATTTCCTTTTGTTGGGTAATATCTTGAACCGTCGAGTAAAGCCTCGCTTTGCCCGTCGCCGGATCCCGGAAAATCTGCGCCACGCTCCGGATCCAGCGAACGGCGCCGCCGGGCAGCACCGAACGATAGTCGAACGGCTCCCAAACCTTTCCTCCAAAACCGTCGCGAAGGACCCGGCCGAAGCGTTCGCGATCCTCCAAGTGCACGCGTTCCAGGACCACGTCGAACGGCGGAGTCCCGGACGCTTCGTCGAAGCCGAGAATGCGAAACACTTCGGAGGACCAAGATCGCTGGCCCGTCTCCAAATCGATCTCGACATTACCCAGATGCGCGGTCGCTTGCGCGCGATTGAGCGCGGTCACCGCCTGGGAGAGCTCGGCGGTGCGAATTTCCACCTGCCGTTCGAGCTCTTCATGCGCCTGCCGCAGGCCGTGCTCGCTGCTGCGGCGGTCGGTGATGTCGCGTAGATACGCCGCAAACGCCGGCTCCCCCTCCACCGGGAGGCGGACCACGGTCAGCTCGCAGGGAAAACCCGTTCCGTCCGCCCGCATCGCACGCGCGTGGAGCCGTTCGCCCAGCACCGTGGCGTCTCCGGTAAACAGATACCGCTCCATCTCCGTCAGATGGATCGAGCGATAAGTCGGCGGAAAAACGAGTTCGGCGAGCGGTTGGCCGACCGCAAACTTCGCGCTGTAACCGAACGTGCGCTCCGCCGCCGGGTTGAACCCGAGAATCCGCCCGGCCCGGTCGAACGTGACGATCGCTTCGAGCGAGGCATCGACGATCGCGGCGTAAAGCGAGGAAAGCCTCACCCTCCCGGATGCGGCCGTCTCGGCTGGCGGGGAGGGAGCGGCACCGGGCATAAGCGTCTAATGAGTCGGCGGAACGGCGGCCAAATCGCGAGGGCTACGGTTTAACCTCGTGGGCGGCAGGCACACGTTTTTGCATCAGGACCTTGTCGACGCGATGGCGGTCCATGTCGACGACCTCGATCTTCCATCCGTCGAGCTCGAACCACTCGCCGCTCTGAGGAATATGCCCGAGCCGATCCATCACCAGCCCGCCGAGCGTTTCGAACCTGTCGCCTTCGTCGTCCCGCAACGAGACCAATGCGAACCGTCGGCGGACCTCGTCGATGTGCATCGCGCCGTCGGCCAGCCAGGATCCGTCCTCGCGCTGGATCGCCTCCGGCTCCTTGCGGTCGCCGGGCTCGGGAAGATCGCCCACGATCGCTTCCATCACGTCGATCAACGTCACAATCCCTTGGATACTCCCGAACTCGTCGGTGACGAGCGCCAGGTGCTTGCCGGTCTTGCGAAAGGAATCCAGCAGCTGCACCGCGGTGATCGAATCGGGAACGAAGAGCGGTTTGACGAGGTGATTGCGCAGGTGGTTCGGCACGCCGATCGCGGCGTTCGCCCAAAGCGCCTTCACCGAGACCATGCCGATCACGTGGTCGCGGGTGCCTTCGAAAACGGGAAAGTGCGAGTGACCGCTGGCGACGATTTTGCGCCAGTTGACCTCGACGGCGTCGTTGACGTTCAACCAGACGATCTTGCTGCGCCGCGTCATGATCTCGGTGACCGGCCGCTCGTCCAAGCGCAACACGCCCTCCACCATCGCCTGTTCGCCCTTGTGGAAAACGCCGGCGGTCGTGCCCTGTTGCAAAAGATGCGAAACCTCCTCCTCGGAAGGAGGCGCCTCGACATCCTTACCCAGGCCGAGTGCCTTTAAGACCACATTGCTCGAGACGGTCAAAAACCAGACGAACGGCGCGGCGACGCGATCGAGCCAGATCATCGGTTTGGCGACGAGCATCGCCCGGCCCTCGGGATTATTCAGACCGATCCGCTTAGGAACCAACTCGCCGATAACGAGCGAGAAATAGGTGATCGCGCCCACCACGACGAACACGGCGATCGCCTTGCTGTAAGCGGCGATCGGGGGGATTTCCGCAAGGAACACGGCCAGCTTCTCCGAAAGACTCGCGCCACCGAACGTGCCCGCCAAAATACCGATCAGCGTTATCCCAATCTGCACCGTGGAGAGGAAACGGGTCGGTGCTTGTGCCAGCGTGAGCGCCGCCGCGGCCTGGCCCGATCCTTCATCCGCGAGCTTCTTGAGTCGCGCCTGACGCGAGGAGACCACCGCGATCTCGGCCATGGCGAACACCCCGTTCGCCAGCAGGAGGAACAGGATGATGAGGATTTCGGTAAGAATTGAGTTCACGAGTAGCGGCCGGCGCGAAAGCGCAAACGGCAGCATGTACGCCTCAACGACTAAAGGGCCACGTCGGGAGAGTCAATCAGTGGGAACGAACGGGACGTGGTTACGCCTTTCGATTGCGTAAATCATAAACAACTCAAATCCATTAATTTAAAAATCGGATAGTCCTCAATCTCCTGCACCCGCGCATGCAAAATATTGAAGCCAAACCGCCCCCGTCCTCTGCCCGATCCCTTGGAGGGCCACGGTCCCTCGTGGCCGAAACCGTCGCCTACCCCTCGCTCTAGATGCTCATAATGATTCCTCTCAATCGCCATAACCAACACCCGCGCCGTAAACGCGTTAGGAGTCCGGCCTTTAGGCCGTCCGAAATCGGATCGCAATTTCCCCGACGGCCTGAAGGCCGGACTCCAAACTCCGCCGTCCGAGCTTCCGCCGGGTTGCGGGACTGCCTCCGAAGCGAATTGGCCGAAGGACCAGAACCGCGCGGATTGTTTTCTTTCACAATCGCGCGCGGTGGCAGCGCCGCGCCGATCGCTTAAAGCGACTTCAAATACGCCACCAAGTCGGCGACGCCTTGAGCGGACAAACCCAACTGGTTCGCACTCAGCATCAGCGAGCGCCCCAAGCGCTTTTGGTTCTTGATGCGATCCGCGGGAATCAACTGGGTGAGCCCACCCATCGATTGCACCACAGTGGGATCGCCGGACGAGAGCTGGAGGCCGTGGACGACGGTGCCGTCCTTGAGGTTGAACTCAACGCCGTCGTAACCATGGGCAATATCCGCGGAGGGAGCGAGAATCGCTTCGATCAGCACGGACGTCGTCTGCCGCTGCGCCCAACCCGTCAAATTGGGAGCGTAGTCAACGCCTTGGGTACCCAACTTGTGACACAGGAAACAGGACGCGACCAGAGCGGAACCCGCCGTTGGATCCCCCTTGAGCGCCGCGATCGCCGCGACGTCCGGGAGAGACGAGGGGCCGGGTTCCGGAACAAGGCTGGCGCTCACCGTCACCTTAGCCGGATCGTAAAGCCCGCGCTCCTTGAGCATCGCATCGATGCCGAACTCGCTCCAACGCAGTTTCCGGTAGTTGAGTACCCACCACAGTGCCTGCTGCTGAACGCGGCCCGAGCCTTTTTCCGCCAGATCGACCAAGGCTTCCGCTGCAGCCTTGGTCGGAATGAATCCGAGTGCCGTCACCGAAGCGAGGCGGGCCGCTTCCGATAGCGAAGCCGCATGCGCCCGTGCCGAAAACTGCGGAACGGCGTCTTTCGGCGTCAACCGCCAGACGAGGTCGAAATAGGTCGAAGGCCAGGTCGTCGCGTCCTTGCCCGGCGCCTTCGCGGCCAAGGCGGCATAAACCTGCGCCTCTTTTCCGGAACATCCCGTGCCCCACGCTTCCAGATAAGTACGATCGCTTCCGTCGTAGCTCTGTGCGAGGGTCAGGAGAATGTCCCTGGACTGGGCAAAGGGAATGTCGCGCATCGCCAAGGCCACTTCGCGGCGAACCACCGGCGAACTATCCGTCGAGAGGGAGCGTGCATATTGCATCCCTTGCGCACTTGTGCGGAGTGAACGGAAAGCCGCGGCGCGATAACGCGCATCGGGGTGTTTCATGACCGCCTCGACCCGTGCGACACCCTTCGGACCGAGCTGCGCGAGGAGCGCGATCGCGCGCGCGGCGATGTAGGGATTTTCGTCATCGAGGAGCTTGGCCACCTGCTCGACCGACGCCTCGCCCGCCGCCCGCAAAGGGACGAAACCGAGCGCGCGGACATTGACCGCCGGGCTGCGCAACGCCGCAATCTGACCGGCGACCGTCTTGAGGTCGAAGGTGGGCACCTTCGGTTTGAATCCACGCGGGGCAATCCGGTAGATCGCGCCACTCTGCGAGTCATCCTTGTCCTGGTGTCCGCCGACCCGGGCATCGAACCAGTCGGACACATAAATCGCTCCATCGGGACCCACCGCGACGTCGGACGGACGAAAAAATGTCTTCAGCTCGTCCGTGGTGACACCGCGAAGGCTGTCGATGCCCGCCAATTTCTGCTCGCGGTTGCTCGTCAGGAAATTGAAACGCTCGAGTTTATATCCGGCACCGTCTGCCTGGGGAAGGTAACCGAAAACCACGTTGCGAGCCGCTTCTCCGCTCAACAATGCCCCGCGCCACTTTGCACCCAACGCGTCGCCTTCGTAGAACACGATCCCGGTCGGTGCGCCCGCGCCATAAACATCGCCGGACGGCATCACGCCCGGATCTTCCTGACGCCATTGGGCGGTCGGGATGTCCTGACCGGGACGGCGATCGGCGTTCCACAGCCGCGTGCCGTCGCGCGAGAAGAAACCGGCGTTGCCGAACTCGAGCATATAGGAGGTGCGCGAAGCGGGCGGGTCGTCGTTGTCGTTTTGGAAAATA
>Ga0105044_10002731_pt1 | contig 24199 bp, 23 predicted proteins | sample MAT01_FD_78092 | JGI IMG/M metagenome (GOLD analysis project Ga0105044, IMG submission 78092) | Freshwater microbial communities from Lake Fryxell liftoff mats and glacier meltwater in Antarctica - MAT-01 | ecosystem: Environmental > Aquatic > Freshwater > Ice > Liftoff microbial mat | place...
CGGGAGGCGCAGCGATGAAGGCAATGATGAAGCAGATTGTGGCGGTGAGCAGGGTGGGGATCATCAGAACGCCGAACCAGCCTACATAGAGGCGGTTGTCGGTGCTGGTAACCCACTCACAAAACTGCTCCCACACGTTGGCGCTTTCGCGCCGCTGTAGAGTAGTTGTCATAATTCAATGAGTGCTATGTATTGTGCGATTAATATAGAGGATGCTTTCGCCTCTCTATATTAATCAGATTAAGGGAATTGTTGCAGTTTGTAAAGGATTTCATCATTTCTTGAGGCAATTCTTTCGATCTGCCAAGGGGGAAATGCCGAACTAGCAATGTCTGGCGATCGCCTCAAGCATCCCAATCGCCTCAAACCTTTGACTAACCGGGTGGCCAGACCATTTGGCGACCACCCAAGATATGAAGATGAAGGTGGTCTACGGTTTGCCCGCCATCGTTACCATTGTTAATCACAACGCGGTAGCCGTTGCCCAAGCCCAGTTGTTCGGCCACTCGTTTGACCGTCATTAGCAGATGGCCAAGCAGCCGATGATCATCAGGGACGGCGTCTGACAGCTTGGGTAGGGGTTGCTTAGGCACAACTAGCACATGCACCGGGGCTTGGGGGTGGATATCTCGAAAGGCGATCGCCAACTCATCCTCATAAACAATATCTGCCGGAATTTCGCGCTGGATGATGCGCGTGAATAACGTAACCTCAGAATCACTCATGGCGTCAAATCCCTCAGTACAAGGCGTAGATGCTGAAATTCTACGGGTTGCGCTGAAGTTATGATCACTCAGGTTGCATGAATTTCCTGATGATGCGGGTGGGCGGAGACCAAAAACAGCTTGCCATCCTCAAAAGTCATAACCACAGATAGGCGAGAAGATTAGAACCCGCTGATCTGGCTAAGCAGGCCGCTGATAGCCCACTAAGAGCTTGACTTCGAGTTTCTGTAAATGTGTAAGAAGGCGCTGGTTACGCCGCTGCACGACCTCTAGGCACGCCAAACTTCCTTGGGGATCAATGGGAAATTCTGCAGCCAGCATCTTATACGTTTCGGTTTGCCGATGGGTATGGTGAATGAGGCGGAGGAGGGTTTGGTAAGACGCTTGCTGCAGCCCTTGATTGCGCCCACGAAACCGTTTTAGCACCTCATTCTTCAGACCTTCGAGGTGTTGTTGGGCGTCATGGAGTTGCTGCGTTTGTCGGCGCAGATCATTGGGGCTAGCAGGAAGTTGCAGGCAAATACTGGCGTTTGTGTCGCGTAGCTGCTTCAAAAAATAACGAAAAGCTTCTGGATCGCTCATAAAACTATCTTAGATAGGGAAACCCTGGGGTATTACAAACGAGGTACTAAAAACCGTACAAGTGCGATCGCGCCATTACCAACAGGCTACAAGGCAATCCAAAGAACTTTTTGCGCCAATTCACCAGAATCACATGGGTGCGCCTAAGGAATATGGAACTGCCTGCACTCTCACGGCAGTCTCAATGGACTGCATTCTAGGTAGAAACGTAGGCTGCAGGAGCAACAAGCCCAAGGTTGACAAACCGCAGAAAGATTGATCTAAAGAAAAATTGATCCAATAGTTCGGATGCAATCAAAAGGATCTATGTAATTTTGCGTATCTAATCTACTCAAACAATTTATATACGTAATTTTCCGGATAGTCTAGGCTTTTGTATTTTAGCTTCATCAAAAACTCATTATTATGCCTGATCTGACAACCCAGTTTCTACGTATTTTTAACAACCCGTCATCTATATCAGCCCGTGATCCGTCAGCCCGTGATCACCCTTGCGTCCCCCTTTCCCCAGGCTGTGGATCTGGCCTGCGCCTAACCCCCAGAACTGACTGAATGAAACCTGATGGAACCTCATTGAACCTGTGCTCTAAGCAGGGCATGGGTTGCCTCATCGGCAGCAAAGAGATGTTCTACCCGCAAAGAGGCCAGGGTAATGTCTTGCGGGGTGCCAAAGGTTGTAAACATGCTAAAAAAGGCCAGTTCTCCATACTCGGTGGCGTAGCGTGTCGTTAGCACTGGCGCTGTGGGGCGTGACCAACTTGTAGGCTGGATTTGCGCCCCGAGACGACGGCGCAGCATGGCCGCAAACGCATCTACTTTGGGGGCGATCGCAGGCTGCACAGAAGCCTCATGGCGTAGATACGCCAGCATCACTGGCCCGACCTCGTGGAGATTGGCGATCGGGGCAGCAAACCCTTGGGGATGCGCCAACAGATCCAGCAGATTGACTGATGCCGTGCCTATCAGATCAGCGGCTCCTGGCATCAAGGTGGCGGCAAGCCATTGGCCACCGCGATTGAGCCGCAGCAAGTTCCAATGCTCATCGATGACCAACGCAGGCATAGGGTCGTGGGCATAGAGCAATTGTTGCAAGGCATAGTTGACCTGTGCCAAGGTCGGGTCATCGAGCGGCGCAGCGCTATAAATCGGCGCATAACCAGCCTGCAGCATGGCCTCATTCCGCACGACCAACGGAGCCTCTAACTCTTGCAACCAAGCCAGCAATAACTCGCGGCTAGGCTTAGAGCGGCCACTTTCGACAAAGCTCACATGTCGCTGAGACACCCCCAGCCGTAACGATAGCTCTAACTGACTTAGCCGCCGGGTGGCACGCACTTGGCGCAAGGTAATGGGCAAGGTGGGGGTAGACATAACCTCTCAATTCTCGACGTGAACAGCCAGAGTCAATCACGCCCAAACAGCCATTTGATTACCTCTGAGGTAATTGATTGTATAACCTAGGCGTTCAATACTGAACCTAGCATTATTAGTTAGAGAGGTTTACCCATGCAATCCGTGCAATCCGTGCAACGCAATTTGATCATTGTCACCCTCATCCTGTTTGGAGCGCTGAGCGCTAAGGCTCTTTGGCAGAATGGCTACTGGGGCATCCTCGCGCCCCTTTTTCAGAGTTTTGGTGCCGCCCAAGTTTTTGCAGACCTACTGATTGCGTTGGGTCTCGTCATGATTTGGATGTGGCAAGACGCCAAAGTTATAGGGCGAAATCCTTGGCCATGGATCATTGCAACCCTCGCCGTGGGTTCGTTTGGGCCACTGGGTTATCTTCACACCCGCAAGCCCACAGAGAAGGCAGAGTAAAGCCTTAATCAAGGATGCTGCTGTCAGTCGTTGGTTTACTAAACCTGCAACCGTTAGGGGTAGGGGCTGTTCCAAGGATTGCGGGTGTAGGGCTTGCTGGAGGGTGCGATCGCCCTCCCTCTACCAAGTCGTTCTAATGCCGTTCTTCTGATGTCGTCCTACAAGATCCAAGAATACGAGGAGGCATGACTTAAACTCCGTCGCTAACTCCGTCGCTACGAACCAATCTAGCAGTGCGCATTTAAGCCTCTTCATCAAAAATCACTTGCACCCACTTGGGCGGTGTGGAGATTGGGTTACCGAGCCGATCGAGCAGCAACCAGCCTGCCAAATGCACCGTGAACAGGTACACCAAATCACTGGTCAGCACAGCCCCCACAGCAAACACTTGCACCAAGGGCAGATCTACCTGACCCAGCGCCCCGACGCCCAAAATACCCCAATCTACCAGTAGCGCCACCAGCCACTGGAGCATATCGGCAATGCGACTGGTGAGGTAGACCCACAGATCTTCGCCCAAGAAAATCGAGAGCATCCACACCCGAAAAAAGAAGCTGAGAGTTGCCAGCAACGTGCCCGTTAGAATCGAACCCGGCCAACCAATTTTGTGTTTCCAGGTGGCTCCGAGTTGCACTCCTAATAGACCGTAGGGAATCAGGAAAAGCAGACTGAGATAAGGCCCCATCAAAATCGACAGCAGCAGTGCGGTGACCGTAAACCCCATCCAGGCAGCACGACCGCCCCAGCGCAGGTAGATCAGCGCTAAGGGCAGGGGAAATACGATCCGCATCCAGGCGACGAGGCTGAGGTAATAGCTAGCCAGCCACAGCAGGGAAGCAGTGCTAGCAAAAAAAGCAGTTTCGACCAAAACCAGCGGCGGCGCGCTGGCGACGGCATGGACGGGCGGCGGTGGCACAGAGGCGACCGGAGCCGCCAGTTCTGACTCCAGATCAGCCCATTCCTCTGGGGTTCCGGCATTGCCACCCAGAGGGGCTGGGTCAGAAGAATTGGCAGGAGGGCGATCGCCCGAAGAACCAGTCATGGGGTGTTGCAAACATCGGCTCATCCACTCTATCGCTTCTACCGCATTGCCCGCCCAAGCATTTGCTTTTTTGAAGAAGAAGATGACCGATTGACGATGACATGGGTCAAAAATCTGGGAGGATTTTAGGGCATTCTCATCATCCATTAATCTTCTGATCTTCAAATAAATTTAGCCGCAGATCTGAGCCGCAGATCGCCCCACTCGCCACCAGAGTTTCCTAATGTTGGGCGATTTCCCAACGCAGCTTAAGCAGAATGGCATCAAGACCATTGCAGACCGTTATTTTCTCTGGGTCGCAGATTTTCTGTATAAAGTTATTGACCCTCAAGCGATGTCTGGGAAAGATCGCCCTAGAATCCAAACAGGCTAGATCGGCACAGACTAGATCGGCACAGACTAGATCGGCACAGACTAGATCAGCACAGACTAGATCGGCGGGAAGCGGGTCGCCTCCCATGGCTCCGCTGGTCTCTTCCAATCTGCAGCAATGAATGCTTACAGAGACATCGTAAACTCATCCCATACAACCTAATCCGCAGGCGTGACGATCCGCAGGCAGGCGCTTAATCCTCAACAGAACCGTAGACAAAACTCAGGGGTGCTATGCAACTCAACTATTTACTGCCCTATGAATGGGTAGATACACCGGAAGGACGGCAGACTTGTCAAAATGACCAGCGCTGGCTCAATGGCATTACCAGCAATGCCGCCCGGTTTTCAGATTGGTGGACGAAGGCACGGGTGATCCAACTAGCCTATGTGCCTATTCACGGTGCCGATCCAAGCATCTATCGAGGCCTCAAAAATCCTGCAGAAATTGTGTCGCGCCTTTTCCAAGAGCTATGGGAGTACTGCGAGACCTGTAACCCTGGTCAGGTATCAGATGTCCAAGCCTGTGAGGCGATGTATCCGGGGTTTGCCCGGTGGGTAACCGAGGACTTTGTTGTTAAAACGCTCAATGCTTGGAAGGGAAAGCAATTTACCCAGGCCATTGGCCGCAACTTTGAGGTCTATCGCTACATTGAACAGCGTGACTCGCAGCAGAGCGATCGCGTTAACCAAAACACCTACTTGGTGGTGAGTACGGCCTCTGTTTCGTTGGCGATTCCGCGAGTATTACCCAACCCTCAAGTCTTTCGCCCGCTGTTTAATGTTGATGAGTTGGCACTGATTATTCACAATCGGGATGCCCAAGCCGCGACCCTCCGCACCCATGGGTATGCCAACCCCGCTAAAGACTTTTTTAAATTTTTGGCCAACGAAGCCAATGCCCTATTTGCCACAAAACCCATTCAAAAAACCTTAACCGACCCGAAGCAGGCAGAGGTGGATGAGTCCTATGATGTTTTGGCTCATAACCATTTCTACATTGGCTATCACTGGCCCAGCGAATTTCCGCTATTCAACCGGGGGTTGTTTCGAGACAGCATCAGCAATGTAGAGATTTTGCTGAAGTTTTTGGTGAGCTTGTTGCTGCTGAGTTTTTTGCCCAGCGCCGTGTTGCTGATTGGGCTGAAGCTGCTGAGGGTGGCGATCGCCCCGACCACTAGCATCGCCATCATCGCCGGCGTCTATATTCTCTGGCTGTCGTTATTTAGCCTATTGCGGGGGGTCGTGTATCAGCGCGATCGCTACCGTGCCATCCACTATGGCGCTCCCGATTTAGCCGAATTCTTTTGGCGACTAGATCAGAGACTAACGAAACTGACCATCGGCAACATTGTGACCAATCCTCGCGAGATGGATGACCAGAAAGCCGAAATGTTGGAACGGAAGCGGCTCCAGGTCAACCTGATTGGTCACAGCATGGGAGGGTTGGTGCTTGTGAATGTCTTGCGGGTGTTGTCTGATCGCTTTGGTAAAGATGACCTGACAGGCACCGAAGATGGGCAATTTGGGAATTGCCTCAATTTGGGCAAAATTATTCTGGTGTCTCCCGATATCCCGCTCGAACTGATTCGGGAAGGCCGCAACAACTATGTGCGATCGGCCATGCGGCGCTGTGAGCAAATTTACCTCATGTCGAGCGATCGCGATATTGTTCTGCGCTATCTTTCGACCCTGGGCAACTGGTTTACCGAACCCAGCATCGAAATGTCGGGGTTGCGTCTCGGCAACCTATTTCTCCCCTCTGCCCGTTCTCAACGAGCCATCGGACGCAACAAAAAGCGCGCCAAACTCAAAACCCTCTTGGTGCGAGGAGCCGTCTTGAGCCGCAGTGCGGTGCGCCCTACCTCCGCCTACGACTTGTTTGAGAATATCAACTACCTAGATTGTTCCAAAATGATTGGCGTCAATGGCGTTGGGCTAGATCTCAATGTGTATACAGCGATTTTGATTGATCTGGGCAACGCTATTCTTTACCTCGCCGGACGGATCGATGCCCATGGCGGCTATTTCTTCACCTACACCCCAACCTTTAAGCTCATGCCCTTTTTGATGCAAGCTCCGGCTCCAACCGAAGACGCCATCAATCAACAACTGGAGCGTTGGGATCCAAATCATAAAATGATTCGCTTCATGTACCGCATGACCCCCACCCAAAGTGGGGAGGAATTAGAGCAGAATCCAGAGAATTCTGGCGATAATAAACGTGAGGTGGAATCAACCCCGTCTTGATCTTTTTTCAGTGCGATCGCCCATGCTGGACTCTCTGAATAAACTGCCCCGCTTTTTTACCATTGGGCTGGCCTTTCCAGTAATTTTTCTCAATGGTTGGTTGTTGCTGCTGCTGGCCAAAACCCTCCAGCCCCTAGTTAGCACCCTCATCGCGGCCACCCTAGTTGCCTTCTTGCTCGACTATCCCATTCGGTTTTTACAACAACGGGGGGTCAATCGAGGCGTTTCGGCGGCGTTTGTGTTGCTGCTGTTTGTGGTGTTGGTGACGGTGCTGTTTATTTTCCTAGGCCCCGTCATTTTGCGCCAAGCCAATGAGCTAATTACCCGGCTACCTGAATGGCTCAAGTCAGGGCAGCAACAGCTCCAGTCTTTAGAATCATGGGCGGCAGCACAACAACTACCCCTCGACTTTAGTACCAACCTCAACCAGTTAATTGAGCGCTTGACCAGTGTCATGCGATCGCTCACCAGTCAATTTGTCATTATCTTGTTTGGGGCGATCGGCAGCATCGTCAATATTTTTCTCACCGTAGCTCTCACCATCTTCTTAGTGCTGCGGGGCGAAAGCCTATGGAGCGGCATTCTGAGTTGGCTACCCTCCCCCTGGAATAGCCTGATTCGCCGATCGCTCCCACAAAACTTTGAGCGCTTTATCGCAGGGCAAGTAACCCTGGCCAGCATTATCGGCGTGGCTCAAACCCTGTTCATGCTCTTCTTGCAGGTGCCCCTAGCCCAACTGTTTGGGTTTGGCATCGGACTTGCCAGCCTCTTACCCCTGGGTGGCACCACGGCGATCGCCATCATTACCATCTTGCTCGCGCTCCAAAATTTCTGGTTGGGGGTCAAGGTTTTTCTGTTTGCCATCTTGATCAACCAAGTCTGCGAAAACATCCTAGGACCCCGCATTGTCGGTGAACTCACGGGCTTAAACCCAGTCTGGATGCTGATTTCATTAGATATTGGCGTAAAAGTCGGAGGAGCTTTGGGGCTACTGGTGGCGATCCCCATCGCTAGCTTCATCAAAGCAACCTTCGACACCATCCGCTCCTCTGACGCGCTCCCCTGGCTGCTGGGCAATGAGGCTTCCGCCAAAACCCCAGCCCTCATCCCCCAAGAAGTTGCGGCAGAAGGGGAGTAGGGGCGATCGCCCCTACTCCCCCTCCCAGGGCGGCACCCAGACAACGACCTCAACCCTGAGGGCGATCGCCTAACGCCTCCACTTAAGCTCTACCTATAGCCAGCCAGGAAATTTATGAATATGAATAATCGTAAGCAAAATCTTGCCTAATCTTTAAGTTTGCTTAAATTACCTCTTATTCTCAATAACCGTATAATAGAATACAGAAAAGGAGGGCAGATGTGATGGCTCTGTAAAGGCTCTGTTCAAGATTTTGAGGGTTCAACATCTGAATTTTAGAGTTCTAAAGCTTAGACTATCTAAAATTTAGAACTGCTGGTTCTAGCTAAGAATCCTGCTTAGAATTTCAGGCCATCTTTGATCCCCAAATATCTATTTATAAATAGACTGCGCCAACGCATTTGCTTCAAACCTTTCTCACCCTGTCCGTAAGGAATTTGGGACATAGCTCCATCCAGTCAAAAGGAAAAGGGTCATGCGGTTAAGCTATCGCGGTCATGGATATGATTACGAGCCTGTAGAGGCCAATGCCGTAGAGACAGAAGTGGCTGGGCGTTATCGCTGGCAAGCGACTCAACCCGCTTATCCACATCATGTCACAGTGCCAGTTACATCTAATGTTCCCCATCCCTACGCCGTTGCCCCAAATGCTGGAGCCAATCACGCTGCAATGCCGATGAGCCAACCCGCTCGCACCCACCTCCAGGCTCGTCAAGACCGTAGGGGAGAGGTGAACTTTGTCCATCTTCAAAATATTCACAATCGCTTGCAACATCGACTTTGTGTTGCTGCGTCTCGGGGTGACCAACACCTGATCACCCAGTTAGAACAAGAAATGAGCCAAATGGTTTGTCTACTCTAGGGCAAAGAGACTCTCTCAAGATTTAACGCTCAGGACATGGGGAACACAGGGGAGGTGTTCCCTTTTTCTTTGGGGCGATCGCCCCTCTTCTCCGATCCTTTTGCTTTCAGCATTGACTAGCCTTTTTCAGCATTCTCCTCTTGCATCGTCAGGTCGCGGGATCACTAGATTTCCGTTATCACAGGCATGACAGCGGAATGTCCTCAGCTTCACAGCGCTGGCTATAGCAGAGCGCAGGGGATGCCCAAGGCTGTGCAGCCCAACCACATAAAAAAGCAACAGCCTGCTCATAAATTGCAGACTGTTGCTTTTGAAGCATTTTAATTCGCGCTAAAACTCTAAGAAAACCTAGAGCCTATGAGGCAATTGAGTGAGCGTTATTCGACCCCTTCAATCCGATCTTCTACTTCCTGGTAGAGTTCGCGGAGGCGATCGAGGTTTTCTTCGCTAGTTTCCCAGTAGCCGCGCCCATTAACCTCTAGCAACGTGCTAACGATCTTGCGGAAGGAGTGAGGATTCAGGTTGAGCAAGCGCTTTCGCATTTCCTCATCATCAATGAAGGTCGTGTTCACATCTTCATAGACCCAGTTATCCACCGCACCCGCCGTAGCCGACCAGCCCATGGTGTTGACCAAGCGCTTCGACACCTCGCGCACCCCTTCATAGCCATGGGAGAGCATCCCTTCATACCATTTGGGGTTGAGCAACTTGGTGCGAGCATCCAGTCGGACGGTTTCTGATAAAGTCCGCACCTGAGCATTGGCTGTGGTGGTGTCAGCAATATACGCTGTGGGCTGCTTGCCATCACTCCGTAGGCGGCTCACCAGTTTGGTGGGGTCAGAATCAAAGTAGTGAGACACATCCGTCAAGGAGATTTCCGATGAGTCTAGGTTTTGGAAGGTCACATCCACCGTCTTCAGTGCCGTCTCAAAGATCTCCTTCGATTCCAGCATGACACCCGGGTTGTCGGAGTTAAAGGCAAACCCCTTCCTTGCCAGGTACATATCCTGAAGATCCGACTCGTTTTCCCAGGTGCTATTTTCCACCGCCAAGTTGACGTTAGACGAATAGGAACCAGAGGCATTGGAAAACACGCGGGTGGCGGCTTGGCGCAGGTCAATCTGCATGTCTTCCGCTTGCTTCAGAGCGTGCTTGCGAACAAAGTTCATCTCTAGCGGCTCATCGCACTCGGCGGCCATTTTGATGGCGCGGTCTAGCAAGTTCATCTGGTTGATGAAGAGGTCACGGAAGACCCCAGAGCAGTTCACCACCACATCCACACGGGGGCGACCTAAATCTTCTAGAGAAATCAGTTCCAGCTTGTTCACACGCCCCAAGGCATCGGGCACCGGACGCACCCCAACCAACCACATCACCTGCGCCAAAGATTCGCCGTAGGTCTTGATGTTGTCAGTGCCCCACAGCACAAAGGAAATGGTTTCGGGGTAGCTGCCACCGTTGTTCGCCATTTCCCGCGCCAGCAGTCGCTCTACCACGACTTGGGCAGACTGCACCGCCGCCTTCGTGGGGATGGATTGCGGATCGAGGGCATGGATGTTTTTGCCGGTTGGCAACACATCGGGGTTCCGAATGGGGTCGCCACCGGGTCCTGGCAAGACATATTCGCCTTCAAGACCTTTGAGCAATGCGCCCAATTCGTTGTCAGCACAAATCTGTTGCAAGCAGAATTCGAGATACTCAAACAACGGCTTCAGGGATTCGGTATCGACCTTGGGATAGCCTGATTCGGCCAAGGACTCGACCCAAGGTGCCTTGCGACCAATGTTGAGGAAATTCAACTTGGTAATGAAGGAAACCCGCCCTTCGGCATCGATCTGTTCTTTGACCATGGCCGCTACGGCCTTGCGGATGGCCTGGTTGATGTCAAACAGAAGTTGCACATCATCCAAAACACCGCGATCGCTCTCTCGATAGATATCGTCGATATCTCGACCCAGGCTTTCGGAAATAATCCGCTGAAGGCTCATGATGCCCTCTTCGGGGCGATCGAGGCTCGCAATATTGACTAAGGTGGCGATCGCCTCTTCTGCGCTGGGGGGCTTGCCGATCACATGCAACCCGCAGGGAAGCAGCCGCGACTCAATCTCCATCAACTTGATGTAGACCTTACCCACCAAATTATCGCGTTCATCTGCAGAGAGTTCCACCCCTTCTTCGGGTAGCTCAATGTCCTTATCCAAATTGACCTGACGGCACATTTCGACGATCGCATTGATGATCGAAGTGGCGCGCCCGCTCTCTTTGTTGGTTTGGTACGAAGCAATCAGCTCGCTCAGTTCCTTTAGCCCCCTATACAGCCCCGCATTTTCTGCCGGAGGGGTCAGGTAGCTAATGGTTTCGGCATAGCTACGGCGCTTCGCAATGGTCGCCTCAGAGGGGTTATTGGCCGCGTAGTAGTAGAGGTTGGGAGTGCTCCCAATCAGGTTGTCAGGGTAGCATTCGCCTGACATCCCCATTTGCTTCCCGGGCATAAACTCCAAGGAGCCGTGGGTGCCAAAGTGCAATACCGCATCTGCTTTCCAGACCTGCTCTAGGTAGGTGTAGTAAGCCGCAAACCCATGGTGCGGGCTAGCCGAGCGAGAAAACAGCAGGCGCATGGGGTCACCTTCATAGCCAAAGGTGGGCTGCACGCCAATGAACACATTGCCAAACTGCTTACCAAACACCAACAGGTTTTGGCCATCGGTGTTGAGGTGCCCCGGAGGTGCTCCCCAGTTTTCTTCTAGCCGCTTGGAATAGGGGGTCAACGCCTCATATTCGGGCACCGACATCCGGTAGGCCACGTTGAGTTCAGGGCTAGCATATTGCGCCTGGGCATCATGGATCACGGATTCCATCAGCGCCATGGGAGAATCCGGGAGATCTTCTACGGTATAGCCGTTGTTTTGCAACGCCTTCATAACCTCAAAGATGGAGCCAAACACATCCAGATAGGCGGCAGTGCCCACGTTTCCTTTATCAGGCGGGAAGCTGAAAACGGTGATGGCGACTTTCTTATCGAGCTTGGGTTTACGGCGCAGGTTGGCCCACTTGAGCGATCGCTGAGCAACCGCTTCGATGCGGTCTTGGAGGGCGATCGCCTTCCCGGTTGCCCCATCTCGCCCAGACATGACGATCGGCTCGATCGCCCCATCCAACTCAGGAATGGCAATCTGCAACGCCACCTGAATCGGATGTAAGCCGAGATCGCTATCCTGCCATTCTTCAGTGGTTTGAAACACCAGCGGTAGAGCCACCATGTAGGGGCAGTTCAGCCGCTTGAGCGAATCAATCGCCTTGGGATGATCTTGGCGAGCAGGGCCACCCACCAGAGCAAAGCCCGTCAGCGACACCACAACATCTACCAAGGTTTGATTGGTGATGGGGTCATAGAAGAAAGCATCAACGGGCTTAGAAAAATCAAGACCGCCAGCAAACACAGGAATCACCCGCGCTCCCATGCTTTCCATTTCTTGCACCATGGCCACATAGTGGGCATCGTCGCCGGTGACGAGGTGCGTCCGTTGCAACACCAATCCCACGGTGGGTACCAGGGGATCCTTCAAGTCATCGCCAATGTCGCGGCGAGAGCTATGCCAATTCAAATATTCCTTCAGATCTTCAAACATCTGAGGAGCCAAGGGGTGCCAAATACCCAGGTCAGGGTAAGTCACCGGATCTTTGTAGCTAGCCGGGGTTTGAGGGTGAAGAAGCTCTGGCTTCACATACTTATCAACCAGCATCAGCAAGAAATTTTCCAGGTTATCGGAGGAGCCACCCAACCAATATTGGAAGCTGAGCATAAAGTTACGGGCATCCTGCGCCTTGTCCATGGGCAGGTATTTCAACACCTTGGGCAGGGTGTTGAGGAGCTTGAGCATGGCATCTTGGAAGCCACTGCCAGACTGCTCCTTGCGCTTTTTCATAAACTGGGCGATCGCACTCTTCGACTGCCCCAATTGCGCCATCGAAAAGCTACCTAGCTTATTCAGGCGCATCACTTGAGGCATAGAAGGAAAGACCACCGCCACATCTAGGCGATCGCGCACGGGTTCTACCGCCGCTACCACCTTCTCGGCCAGTTCTTCGATAAAAATCAGAGAGGCAATGAATATATTGGCCTCAGCCACATCTTTCTGGAAGGCTGCGTAGTTGTCGGCACCCCGCAATTCTTCGAGGAGATAGCCGCTAATTTCGATGGCCACATTAGGATTGCCTTGGTTGATCGCGCGCACCGCCCCTGACAGGGCACTTTGGTACTGCGGCTCCAAAACCACATACACCACCTTGACAAGCGCGCGACCTTTCAAATCTTCAGGGACGATATGGCGAATGGTGGGCTTGACGTTTGTGAACATTCAGATAGGCTCCTTCTTCAAGCATCGGGAAGACCCGGTCAGCCAAAACACCGAAGACAGCGCCACCCGAAGGCTTCCTGACGACTGACCCATTCTTCGGCAATCGGCGCGTACACGGCGTCGATCGGCAATGATCATAAAGTGTTACACATTAGTTTGTACCAGAAAGCCTTGCCAAATGGTGATTACACCAAACATCTGACACAATTTGATAAAAAGACTGAGATATTTATTTACATTTCTTGACAAATTTGAGAGTTGCCGCTCATAATATTGTTTGCAATTTGTAACACTCGGAAATCTGTTGCAAATGCCTAGAGCAAGAGTGAAGGCTGATCAGGTACTTGGCGATCCTTCTGCTATTAGTTGAAAATCCTTTTTTTTTAGTATTTTAATTAGTTTAAGGATCCGCTTTCTCGACAAAAGTTAGGATCTGAATCCTTTATTTGAATCATTCATGTCGAATTAGCGGTGATCTATAGCCTCCAGATCACACGTTTAGAGCGCCTATAATCCTATTAAGATTGGAGAATTTAAGGATCGGTTTAGAAGGTTCTATCCTCCATTTTTGGGATTTATAGCTGTAGCCATTATCCATAGGACATTTGCCTGTCATTCCCGCGTAGGCGGGAATCCATCTTGAGAGTCGTGCAACCCATGGATTCCCGTTTTCACGGGAATGACGCGGGTATGTTCTGACCTTTGTGACTATCGCTATAACTTGCCCCAAGCGACTACTATGCAAATCCTTACCTGGTTAGTCTGACCCAAGAAAAGAGTGCTTAGTGCTGGGTAGTCTCCGTGGGAGGCTTTGGAGTCGTTGTAGGTGCAGATGGAATGGGCGTAAAAAAAGGCGAGAGAAGCAATCATCGTCCCTCTCGTCCGTTTTTATTCAGCTGCGATCGCGCTAATTGACAATTTGAGAAGACGCGCTGCGTTGGTCGTCATACATAGCGCGGAGGACAAGGGCTGGATCAACCCAGTTATTTTGGAATTTTAAGCCCCAGTGAAGGTGAGGGCCGGTGGTGCGTCCGGTCATGCCGACGCGGCCCACCCGTTGGCCAGCGGGGAGTTCTTGACCCTCTACAATGCGAACGCCCCCAGCTCGGTCAATCATGTAGCGCTCACCATTCGCCGACTCGACAAGACCTTCCATGTGACAGAAAATGCTGAGCCAATCGCCTGACTCCACCACGACGGAGGTACCACAGTTAGAATCATCGGAGACTTCGACCACCGTGCCACCCCACCAATTGCGGATGTAACTGCCTTGGGGCGCGGCCAAATCGAGGCCGTAGTGAAACTCATTGAAGTTATAGCCATCAATTGAGCGGCGATAGCCAAAGGGCGAGGTGTAGGCTTGAAACTGTTCTAAGGGAAACGAGGCTCCGGCCCACTGGCTGCGGGTCGCAGCGATTTGGTTGGCGCTCATCCCTGAGAGATCTTGAGCGCTAGCGTCTGGCTCTCCAGCGCTGATGGCGAGGGAGTTGGGGCTGGCTTGGGCGGTTAGGGTCGGGGCGGCTTGGGCACCCTGCCGAGGCGTGGCAGAAAGGCTCCCTTCGGGGATCGTCGAAGCCGTGGGAGGCTCAGGAATATTGGCACTCGAACTGGGTTGGATAATCGCTTGAGCAGGGGCAGAGCGGGCGCTAACAACCGTCTGATAGGTTTCTACAACAACTAAAACGGAGAGACTGGCTCCGACGGCAATTAGCACCTTTCCAAAGCCCACAGCTCGTTTCTTCATAATCCGATTCCGTCAACCTGCGAGAAGTGAATACACCCCACACCTTCCGCTCGTTCGGTCTCTACATCCGCATGAAACGAGCTAGAAATGAAAATCTTGGCGGTCTTTGAAAAGACCCGAACTTCCATGGGGGATAAGAGGGTGAATAGTTGGGTTTAGAGATGAGCCAACATAAAACCAAACAATATTAGCTAAAAAGGTCTGATGCGATGCCCTTCTGAAGCCATGAGGGGTGATTTAGATGCGTCAACCCAGATGCATGATCAGGACTGCAACTATTTATAGCGCGACTTTCTCGACTGTGCCTCAATTTTTCTAGAATTTTGAGGATGGCGATCGGAATGACCTGAATTTTAGACATTAACGTGAGTGCAGAGTCAGCCGATATGCGCTTTTGATCTACACTTTTGCATGAATAACTAAGATAGCGGAATCTCAACTTTCTTGGAGCCATTTTTTGAGGAAGGCACCCCACTGACAGGCGATTTCTGCGTCGGTGAAGGGGATTTCGATGGGCGATCGCCCATCATCCACGAGCTGAAGGGCGATCGCCACCTTACCTTTAGGAAAGACCGCGTCTCCTTGGGCAACCGCAGGCACCTCAGAGGGTGGGGAAAGGGCGATCGCCCGCCCATCAACCCAAACCTGCACCTCTCGAATTTGGGCACGCCCTAGTGATTGCAACGCCACAGGCCCTTGGCGGGTAGGCTTGCCCCAGGTCAATTGAGCGCCCTGCTGACCCAGAACTGCGAGAATGTCGTATTTGGCGCGCTCAAACGAAGCCGCCCACAAACGATAAGCTTCCACTTTTTGATACTCATTCCAGCCAGCCCAACCCAGCCAGAAAAATAGAATCAAAAGTGGAAGCCACATTAAGCCACGTTCCATATTGCCTAAATCCAAAAAATTCTAGGAAAACGTAGCTCGCAGGAGTTTAGCCAGCAAGAGTTATGCCCCCCGCTTCAAAGAAATTTCTACTTGCTTAAACTCTTTTTCTAGGCGCACTTTCAGCTTTTCAGGAACGGGGCGATTGGGGTATGAACTGTAATGCCCCGCCAGGGAATTGAGAGCCGTGCGCATGGTGGTGAAGGAGGTTAATTTCGCCAAGGAATTATCGCGGCGGTAGCGCGAGAAGAAATCATTAATCAGTTGGCGGGCTTCACCTTGAGCCTCCGCTTTATCAGGAGAATCATCAGCGATGTTGATGGCCGTACGGAGGGTTTCGACCAATGACAGGGTGTCATCGCGGTAGCTTCCGGATAAATTGCCAGGGGTCGAGCAAGCTGTTAGCCCAGCCATGCTGACAACGGCAACCAGAACCAACGCCAAAATACGTGAAAAGAGTGATTTCATAGAACCTCAAGTGGCTGACGACAAGCTTATAGAAACGGCAGAGACGAAAATTGAAAGCGATCTGAAGTCTGCTTAGGAAAGCTTTTATTGATTAGGAACTGGAGTAAACCGAGCTAAGGTTAGAGCCAAAATTACATTATTTCGTCCTAGCGCCCTGATCTCAGCGACACCTTGATTAGCTCAAGATACTGATACGGCTCCTACAAAGCTTGTCCCACGTTGATCCCAATAATTTTCCTTTTCCTTGTTTAAACCGGATGCAAATTCGCTGCTACAAATTTAATGCAAAGAAATTCAAAACCTAATCTATCAAAAACTATTTTAGACCGAATCGGGATCGCTCTTTCGCTTCGACCCTAGCTACAACCTGAGTAACCGCTAACGGGCTGATACCGCGAGATCAGTCAACGTCTAAAGGCGTCCCTAACAAGATTTGAGCGCACTCTAAAAAGCATCTACCTTGGGTCAAAGCGGCTCAGGTTGCCCTATTCACAGGAATGAGACATGGCTGGGATATTTTCTGATTGCCTCCAAACAACAGGCATCTATTAGGCATTGCCCAGAATACGGTCAATCATCCGTTGGACAATTTGGGTTCCGGTGACGGCTTGCCAACCAAACAACCCAACCAATGCAACGTTCAACGTGATGTGGGTGTAGCGCGCCCAATCTTGCCCTTTTTGCATGAACGGCGTGAGGGAGGCAGACATGGCAATCAACCCGGCCATCCCCAGACCTGCGATCAGGTGAGGGCCAAAAAATAGTTTGCCGTTGTTGAGGTAGGTAACACCCATGCCACCGACCGTTCCTAGCACCATCAAACTCAAGAGCAGTGCCCCAATTTTGTGATGGCGATCGGCAAACTTACCTTTGATTAATTCTTTACGGGTTTCGGCATCCACGGAGCGAATGCGGCGAGACTGCAGTCCTAAGTAGAGCGCATACAAGGTCAATGCAAGCAATACCCACATCAAAACGGGGTGAAAGAATTGACTCCAGACTTTGACGGACTCCGGGATTTCGATGCTCATGACACCTTTGCTGCTTCTTAAGAATGTGAGTTTCTTAATAAAAGTTATCACAAAGGTGCCATAGGCAGAGCATTCCAGCCAGGGATTCTCTAGAGCCCAGGGATCAGAGAATCGCTGCTCAAATTAGGCGCTTGGGCAGAGTTGGCGGGCTGTTGAACGATCAGCGGTGGCTCGGTGATCAACCCAACTAATTTTTCTCCGGGGAAGCAGAGAATGCCGCGCCCCTCGTTAATCGGAATTTGAAAGACATGCTGAGGACGGCTTTCGGTTCGATTGACGATGGTTTCAAAAAGCTGCTGAAGCAGGCGGTTGTTCGAAGCAATTTTGAGGGTATGTTGTTGCCCTCCATCCAGCAACAGCGTGACGGATACTTCGGCGGGAAGTGACGGTTGTGCGTCAGATGGCATAAAAAACCTCAAAGAATCAGTGCAAAGTCAGGGCTACCCGCACATTTTTTATCGATGAATAGCCTGGCGGCAGGATGCAAAGCATGAATGATCCCAGGTGTTATCAATGCAAAAAATGGCGGATGCCCGTGAAGATCATAGCCAATCCCAACTCATTCGCCGCATTAATTGAGTCTTGGTCACGCAAGCTGCCACCGGGTTGGGCGATCGCCCCAATTCCAGCGGCGGCGGCTTGCCGTACCGAGTCGTCAAAGGGGAAGAAGCCATCACTGGCTAAAATGCCACCCTGGGCATGGTCTCCGGCTTGGGCAAGCGCCAAGGCCACGGAGCCGACACGGTTCATTTGCCCGGCTCCAATGCCTCGGGTTGTGCGATCGCCCGTCACCACAATGGCGTTCGATTTCACATGCTTACAAACCTTCCAGGCAAACACCAACTCTGCCAGTTGCGCTGGGGTCGGGGCTTTTTCGGTCACCACCTTCCAGGCACCAGGGTCGAGAACGGCATCATCAGCAGATTGCACCAATGCGCCGCCCGCAATTAGTCGCACGGTTTGCGGTTCGCCACTACGCAAATCGGGTAAGAGCAATACCCGCACCTTCGACTTGGCCGCTAGAATTTCTGCGGCATCGGGGTTGCAAGCCGGAGCCACGATACATTCTAGAAAGGTTTGGGTCAGTTGAGCGGCGGTGGCCGCATCGAGGGGGCGATTGAGCGCCACAATGCCACCAAAGGCTGATACAGAATCGGCCTCGAAGGCTTTTTGGTAGGCAGCGGCTAAGGTGCTGGCTTGGGCTACGCCACAGGGATTTGTATGCTTGATCACCACAGCCGCCGGGTCTTCGTCAAACTCAGCTACAATCCGGCGGGCCGCTTCCAGATCAACGAGGTTGTTATAGCTGAGTTCCTTGCCTTGCAGTTTGGTGGCTGAGGCCCAGCCCGTGGCGATCGCCCCTGTCTGATACCAAGCCGCTGGCTGGTGGGGATTTTCGCCATAGCGCAAGGTCTGAATCACGGTTCCGGTGAGGCTGAATGACTGGGGTAGGTCGGCAGCGGGAGGGCTGGCGGCAGCGGTAGCGGCTTGGCTGAGGTAGCTGGCGATCGCCCGATCGTAAGCCGCCGTATGCTCAAACCCCGCCAATGCATAGGTTTTCCGAAACTCTGCCGAAATCTGCCCTTGGGTGGCTTGCCATTCTTGCAAATAGGTGGAGTACTGCGCCGGGTTACACAAAACCGTCACATGGGCAAAATTCTTAGCCGCAGCACGCAGCATCGCGGGGCCACCAATATCAATTTGCTCCACCGCTTCGGGTAGCGTTACCCCTGGCTTGGTAATGGTCTGCTCAAAGGGATAAAGGTTTACAACCACCAAATCAATCGGTTCGATGGCGTTGGCCTCTAGATCAGCCACATCCTGTGCCACGTCACGGCGTGCCAAAATTCCCCCATGAATTCGGGGGTTCAGGGTCTTCACTCGGCCACCCAATATTTCGGGAAACCCGGTGTAGTCTGATACTTTCGTGACAGCGATCCCAGCATCTAGCAAGGTGCGGGCAGTGCCGCCACTACTGACGATGCGATAGCCGCAATCATCAACTAAGTGCCGCGCAAAATCAACCAAACCAGCTTTGTCAGAAACGCTCAAAAGGGCGAGAGGCATGGACGGTGCAATCCCCACAAAATCAACAGCAACGATACTTACAGCAAAACCTATAGCAAAACCTATAGCGAAACCTGTAGCGAAGCCTGTAGCGAAGCAGAGAGAAGCTCGCCCAGGCTAGGCAAAACCTCTACAAACCGTTATTATCCCATGGCGATCGCGCCCACAGCCCAACCCACACCCTATGATTCTGGATAGCGTGCGTTATTTTGCCCAAACCAGAAGATTCATCGTTTAGGAGTCGGCTACTCGTGTCCCTCAATGTTGTATCCATCGCGCCCCAAACCGGAGAACCGCCTACAGGGTTGTTCATTGCGCTCCATGGCTGGGGTGCCAATGCTCAAGATGTAGCGGCCCTCGCCACTTTTTTAGATCTCCCCCACTGCCAACTACTGTTTCCGGATGCACCCTTTCCGTTTCCCTATGGCCCCATGGGGCGGGCGTGGTACAACTTTCCGCAAGATTACACCTTCACCTGCGAACCCAGATTGGCTCAGCAACCAGACCTCGTCGAAAGTCGGCAAATTCTCATGACATGGCTACAATCCCTAGAGGCTAAAACTGGAGTGCCGCTCTCCCGCACCGTCTTAGCAGGGTTTTCTCAAGGGGGTGCCATGACCCTAGATGTAGGGTTGCAGTTGCCGCTAGCGGCGTTGCTGGTTTTGAGTGGCTACCTCCACAGCCCAGCCCATCTCAGCGCAGAAAACGCACCGCCAGTGCTTATGGTGCATGGCCGCCAAGATACCGTGGTGCCCCTCCAATCCGCCCAGAATAGCTACCGCCAATTACAAGATCTAGGGGTTGCCGTGACATACCATGAACTCGATATGGGGCATGAAATTCCGGCGGCAGAGTTACAGCTTGTGCAAAACTTTACAATTCAAATCCTTCGTCATTCGGATCAGACCCCTTAGGATAGAAGAAGGGTAGAAGCACAAACTTGGACGATATTGTATCGATATCGACGCATCCAATATTTGCAGCCTACTCAATTGCTCTAGATTGATCCATGGGAGAGCCAGCGATGACAACCCTCAGTTTTACAGAGCAGGATGTGGCCAGCATGACCACACAAGACATCACAGAATTAGCCGAACGGTTGGAGCAAGACTCTTACACCGATGCATTTGCGGGGCTGCGCGATTGGCATTTATTGCGCGCAGTAGCCTTCCAGCGGCCTGAATTGGTAGAACCCTATTACTACCTCTTAGACATGGAAGCCTACGACGAATCGTAAGCCTCAAGCCATCCTTTGCACGAAGCGATCTCTGTCAGTTCGGTTCCGACGCCTCATCATGACGCTCAGAGCCTCGAGCCTCAAAGCTCGGACTTAGCACAACCGTCCAGATCGAAGCAGTAGCTATCGATCCTCTTTGGCGTGCTAATAAAATTCAAGATCCATAGAATTCAAGACCTGTAGAATTCAAGACCCATAGAATTCACAAGTAGTAGTATTCAATGGGTATGGGAAAAATCCATCAGGGTTTGGAAGCCCTCTTAGAAACCGTCTGAGGCAGCAACGTTTTGACTTCATCGAGGATGATGTCTTGTTCTGCACGCAGGCTATCTAGGCGGCTGAGCAGCTCTTTTAGACGATTAGCAGAAGTTTCGGTCTGTTTACCCTTCCGAAACCACGTCAGTCCCTGTGCGCCGAGCCACCCTAGTCCGCGCAGGGGCAATTTGAGCAGCAAAAACCAAAAGTTCTCACTGGTTCGACTGACGGCTCGCAGAATGCCAGAAACCAAAAATACGATGATCAAGATCACCCCCGCTAGGCTCAGGGGATGATATAGGAAGAAGCGGATCAGCCAATGCTGGGCGAGCCATTGCTCCCAGGCCAACTGAATGGAGCTGAAAGCCGTCTCGGTAGACAAGCGTGCAGTGCTATCCTTCAAATCTGTCCAGAAACTACCCAAGCTACCTAAAAAGACGGTCATAAGTTCTCTACTGAAATCCTCTTACTGCGCGGTCAAGATTCTTAAAATCTCCGGCGCTCCCAACGTTATTCCATTATCCATGAGTATCTATGAGCCATGGCAGGGAAATCAGCCGGAGGATGCCACGGTTGAGGGAGAACGCAGCCTAGGGTTGGAGAGCAGCTTGGGTGATGGATTGGATGATTTGGCGCTGCTCAGCATCGTAGCCCCAGCGATCCAAAAAGGCTTGGTAGGAGCCTTGCCCTGTGGTTGCGCTTTCGTGGAGGTGTTGCAGTTTTTCGGCGACTGGGGGCAGTTTTAGCGTTTGGATGAGGAACTGGGTGCGCGATCGCACACGATCTGAGCCTTGCGCCATGGTTTCGTTGTTGTTGCGGCGGTGGGCGATCGCCATCGCCGCCGACATCGCCAGGTTTTTGACCAGCAGCTCGGCCACAATGTCAGGAGCGGTTTCGAGAGCGGCCAACACAGCCCCAGATGGCGTATCTGCCAACGGTCGCTCATCGGTTAGGTAGGTCACAAAAAAGCCCCGCGCCCCATTTTCGGTTTGCACTAGTTGCGTCACCAGCCGTTCTAAGGTGGCTTCGGTTAAGGTGCCCTGTTCTAGAGCCGCTAAAATTTGCTGGGTATGGGCGATCGCCTCCTCAAAGGTGACCGCTTCTACAATGGTTAGAGTCGATAAATCCATTAGAGCCATAGTTCTACGTTTACACAGCTGATGCACAGGGTGTAACACCTGCCATGCATTATCCATTACGTCGATTCCTGTTTTACCATAGCGAATCCCTCCGCGTAGCAGGCAGCTTATTCTTAAAACCCGTCAACCCACACTCAAACTAGTCTATTAGCCATCAACCCAATACCTTAGCCAGTCAGCATTCCCAGATGATCATGAGGCCACTCGATCAAGATATTGATACTCCATCGACATGACCGGGATAATCACTGGAATAGTGCATTAGTATTCTAAGTAAGCGTTGTCAACAACTTTGGCCACGCCCGACTACCCTGCTACTCATTGCGTTTAGGCATGGCTATTATTTCTTCTAGGCCAAATTCACCGGACCCCGATCGCCCCGACACCCAGGGCGCTTCGGCGGCAGCGCCCGCTAAAGCTACCAAAGCTAAAGCCAAGACCCCGGCCACCGATCCAAGCACAGATGGGGCTGGCGCAAATGTCGCCAACCCTGACGATGCCCTGCTGCAACCCGAGCGCCAAGCGGAGGAAGCGGGCAAGCCCGAAGAGGGGTTGCGCCCCCAACGCTTAGCAGACTACGTTGGGCAAAAAGATTTGAAGGAAGTGTTGGCGATCGCCATCCAAGCCGCCCAAGGCCGCAAAGAAACCCTCGACCACCTACTGCTCTATGGCCCACCGGGCTTAGGCAAAACCACCATGGCGCTGATTTTGGCCAGGGAAATGGAAGTAGACTGCAAAATCACCACCGCCCCTGCCCTCGAACGCCCCCGCGACATCGTGGGGCTACTCGTCAACCTCAAGCCCGGAGATTTGTTGTTTATCGACGAAATCCATCGGTTGTCTCGGATGACCGAAGAAATTCTCTATCCGGCAATGGAAGACTCTCGCATCGACATCACCATTGGCAAAGGCTCCAGCGCTCGCACCCGCAGCATTCCGCTGCAAAAGTTCACGCTAGTAGGAGCCACAACGCGGGTGGGGGCGCTCACCTCTCCCTTGCGCGATCGCTTTGGCCTCGTCCAACGGCTCCGCTTCTACGAAATCGACGAACTCACCCAAATCATCCTACGCGCGGCAGGCATCCTCCAAACCCCGATTAAAGAGGATGGAGCCACGGAAATCGCCCGCCGCTCTAGGGGCACTCCCCGCATTGCCAACCGCCTGCTGCGTCGGGTGCGTGACTATGTGCAAGTCAAGCGGGCCGGGGTGGCCATCACCGAAGCCCTCGCCGCCGAAGCCCTAGAACTCTTCAATGTTGATCCCTGTGGCCTCGACTGGACAGATCGCCGGATGCTCAGCGTCATTATCGAAAACTACGGCGGGGGTCCCGTAGGGCTAGATACCCTCGCCGCCGCCACGGGCGAAGACTCCCAAACCATCGAGGAAGTGTATGAACCCTATCTCATGCAGATTGGGTATCTCAACCGCACCCCACGGGGCCGGGTCACCACCGCCGCCGCTTGGAGACACCTGGGGTTTGACCCGCCCACCGCCCAAAATCAACTGTCTTTTCTGAAGGAAATTTGACCCAGCAAGATAGCTCACCCTCGACCGCTCCGAAAGGCGTGGAGACGACGAAGGGAGGCATCTTTCATCCTAGAGATAGGATTTTGTAGCCTTAAGGGCAATGGAACTGTGAGATTCGTGGCACTAATGAAACTTAATCAAGTTCTAATCTTGAATTACTCCAATTCCCTAGGCGTTACCGATTCGCAGGCTCAACGTGTGATGTTCCACTAACCAGAACGACCGAAAGCTGAATTCTTTAGCTTTGGAGCTATAACCCGGTTCTCGAAGCTAGTAACGCCAGTTTTTTGATTTCCTTCCCGTTTATTCCCTGACTTTTCATATAGGTTTCACTCAAAGCCTTTTCCAGTCCGGTTGCTCCTAGCATCGGCCTCGTTCAAGGATCGTGGCTGACTTAAACCATAGCTGACTTAAAATCTTGGGATGGTTCAGAACTTTCGTTAGGTAGGGAATTTCGGGGATCAAAATCACATCCGCACCTCCCGCAACCCCTGAGTTGAGCGCGAGGTGCCCCGCTTCTCGCCCCATGACCTCCACGATCATGACGCGATCGTGGCTGGCGGCGGTGCAAGTGAGCCGGTTGAGCGCATCAATCACGGTGTTGATGGCAGTGTCAAAGCCCACAGCACGTTCTGTGATGCCCCTTACAGGGTGACAACCCCCCTAGAGTGCTTGCTGGATCAGGGATAGGGCATGGAA
>Ga0105044_10002732_pt1 | contig 24199 bp, 23 predicted proteins | sample MAT01_FD_78092 | JGI IMG/M metagenome (GOLD analysis project Ga0105044, IMG submission 78092) | Freshwater microbial communities from Lake Fryxell liftoff mats and glacier meltwater in Antarctica - MAT-01 | ecosystem: Environmental > Aquatic > Freshwater > Ice > Liftoff microbial mat | place...
GAGAGCCACAAAGTCGAAGTCAGCGCCGCGAACGTCGACTTCCGTAAGGAGCGGGGCTTCATCGCCGACTTCCGGCGCGGTCTCATGACGCCGGAGTTCGCCCGTAAGAAGGTTGCCGAGTTCGGCCGCGACAAGATCGTCGCCGCGGCCGAACATGTGGAGGCCATCCGCGCCAACTGGGCAGGTCTCGTCTTCGAATGTCTCGAGCTTCAGCTTCTTGCAGCATCGGAAGTGAAGGCGGCCACGGCGGCGATGAAGAAGGCGGACGAACTGATCGCCGGCCTGTTAAGCGGCAGCACGGTGAATGTGGTCGGCGGCTTGGCCGCCCGCAATATGATCGAATGGGAGAAGTACGACAGCATAGTCCGCAAGAAGAAGCCGCAGAGCGCGGCGATGGACCCGGTCGCCTTCGCGACGGCCTCGCTCGCCAAGGCGGCCGAGTGGACCACCGCCTTTGCCGCGATGTTTGACGTCGTGATGTCCAAGGACGGCCACCGCCAAGGCTCTTACAACGCCCAGCTCGATAAGCTGGAAAAGGTGATCTACGGCTAACGCTGCGCCGCTCGCTCCAGCAAAAACGAGCGCCCTTCGCACTCGCAACATGACGCTTGCGCCCACCGGCGGAATGGCCAACATGCGCCCGTTAACCAGCTAGGCAAGAACCGCGCCACTTGTCGCCATCTTCATCGATTTTTAAGCGCGCGGACTGTTCCATGGAGCTCGCATGACCACCGACTCTACCGAAAAAGCCGAGAAATCCGCCCACCGTGCGTCCCAGGGGCCCAAGCTGGTTCGGGGCACCGGCGGTCTTGTGGTCAAGTCCATCGGCAAGAGCTTTTCCAAGCGGCCTGTCGTGCGCGGCGTTTCCCTCGAAGTGAAGCGCGGAGAAAGCGTCGGCCTGCTCGGCCCCAACGGAGCCGGCAAGACCACCACCTTCTACATGATCATGGGCCTCATCCCCGCCGATTACGGCACGATCGAACTCGATGGCGTCGATGTCACCGCGATGCCGATGTATCGCCGCGCCCGGCTCGGCCTCGGCTATCTGCCGCAGGAGGCGTCGATCTTTCGTGGCCTGACCGTTGAAGACAACGTCATGTCGGTGGCGGAACTTTCGGAAAAGAACCCGGCCCGCGCCAAACAGCTGACCCAGGAGCTGCTCGCCGAATTCGGCGTCGAGCATCTCGCTCGCACCCCGGCCATCGCCCTTTCAGGCGGTGAGCGCCGCCGCGTCGAGATCGCGCGCGCTTTGGCCTCGAGCCCGTCCTACATCCTGCTCGACGAGCCTTTCGCGGGCATCGATCCCATCGCGGTCGGCGAGATCCGCTCGCTTGTCACGCATCTGAAAAATCGCGGCATCGGCGTGCTCATCACCGATCACAACGTCCGCGAGACGCTCGACATCATCGACCGCGCTTCGATCATCCATGACGGGCGCGTGCTGATGGAAGGCACGCCTGCCGAAATCGTCGGCGATCGCGACGTCCGCCGGGTCTATCTCGGCGATCGCTTCACACTGTAACTGGCAGAAGGTTTTGTAAGGGGCAATGGCGGCGTTCGGTCAAAGACTGGAGATCAGGCAGGGGCAAGCCCTTGTCATGACGCCGCAGCTGCAGCAGGCGATCAAGCTGCTGCAGCTCTCCAACATGGAATTGCAGTCCTATGTCGAGGACGAGCTTGAGCGGAACCCGCTGCTCGAACGCGAAGCCCCCGGTGGCGGCGCGGCCGATGAACGCGAGGCTCTGCCGGTCGCGGCGGAAAGCGCTCCCGAACGCCTCGATCAGGCGCTGGAGCGCGGCGTCGATCACGAAGCGGCGCTCGATAATGGGTTTGAGAATGTCTATGCCGATGAGGCACGCGCCGACAGCGCCGAGCGCGGCGACGCCGATCTCTCCGGCGGTGCGGTCGACTGGTCGCGCGCCGGTTCCGGCGGCGGCTTCGACGGCGAAGGTGCCGATCTCGAAGCCCTGCTGACGCGCGAGAAATCGCTCCGCGATCACCTCGATGACCAGCTTCAGATGGCCTTCGCCGATCCGGTGCAAAAGCTGATCGGCGCTTATCTCGTCGATATGGTCGACGACGCCGGGTATATCGCCGCCGATCTTGGCAACGCCGCCGAAAAACTCGGCGTCACCGACGGTGAAATCGCCGCCGTCCTCACAACGCTGCAGACTTTTGAACCTTCAGGCGTCTGCGCCCGCTCGCTCGCCGAGTGCCTGGCGATCCAGCTCAAGGAAAAAGATCGCTTCGATCCTGCGATGCAGGTGGTGATCGGCAATCTGGAAATGCTCGCCCGCCGCGATCTCGTCGGCCTCATGCGCGCCGCCAATGTCGATGCCGAAGACCTCGCCGGCATGATCACCGAAATCCGCGCCCTCAATCCCAAGCCCGGCCTCGCCTTCGCCAGCGGCGAGGATGCCCCCGCCATCGTGCCCGACGTCTTCGTGCGCGAAACCGCCAATGGCGGCTGGCAGGTCGAGCTTAACGCCGACACGCTGCCCCGCGTCCTCGTGAACCAGCGCTATGCCGCGCGCATCACGAAAGGCCCCAAGGGCAAGGACGCCAAGGCCTATGTCACCGATTGCCTGCTCTCGGCCAACTGGCTGGTCAAAAGCCTCGACCAGCGGGCTCGCACGATCCTGAAAGTCGCCTCCGAAATCGTGCGCCAGCAAGACGCCTTCTTCGTCCACGGCGTGCGCCATCTGAAACCGCTCATCCTGAAGAACGTGTCCGAGGCGATCTCGATGCACGAATCGACCGTCAGCCGCGTCACCTCGAACAAATACATCTCAAGCCCGCGCGGCGTGTTCGAGCTGAAGTACTTCTTCACCTCCTCCATCCAGTCTTCCGAAGGCGGCGAGGGCCATTCGTCGGAAGCCGTACGTCACCGCATCCGCGACCTCATCGAACAGGAACGCCCGCAATCCGTCCTCTCCGATGACCGCATCGTGGAAGTCCTGAAATCGAGCGGCATCGACATCGCCCGCCGCACTGTCGCGAAATATCGCGAAGCGATGCGCATCCCCTCCTCGGTCGACCGCCGCCGCCTGAAACTCGCCGCGGCCGCTTAAAGGGTCTCCTCCCGAGTGTCATTCTCGGACGGCCAAAGGCCGATCCGGGAACCCATGCCTGAGGCCGCTCAGGGTCAGGCTCTGTTCGTATTGAACGGAAGCCGGAATGTGTCTATATTCCTATTCGCAGAGCGAGCGCGCTTGGCGGCACGGGATTGGTTGGAAATAGTCTGGCAGGCGAACATGCCAAAAAGAGCAAAACGAGTCCCTGTATGTCCGCCCCGGCAGGCCACAACATCTGGGCCGAGGCGCTCGGGGCAGCCCGAAAAGCGACAAACGAATAGGCCGAAGCACCCCGCGCAAAATCGACGTTCAATTCGCGAGAGCGAGTCCAAAAAGCGACAAACGAATACGCCGCCGGCCTTGTGAGATCTCTCGCATTACCTCCCAGGTCATTGAACCCGCGCCGCGCCCGGCATCTTCTCCCACCATGACCGCCCAACACGACACAACCGGCTTCGGCTCGCTGCTTCGCTCATGGCGCCAGACGCGGCGGCTCAGCCAGCTCGACCTCGCACTCGCCTGCGGCGCCTCGCAACGTCACATGAGCTTTCTGGAATCCGGCCGCGCGCGGCCCAGCCGGGGCATGGCGCTCACCCTCGGCTCGGTCCTTCGTGTGCCGCTCAAGGACCAGAACCTCATGCTGCTCGCCGCCGGCCATGCCCCCGCTTTTGCCGAACAGTCGCGGAGTACCAAAGCCGACACCAAGCCCATCGATGCAACGCTGATCGAGGTCATTCGCCGTCAGGATCCCATACCCGCCATGCTGCTCGACGGCGGCACCCGCATCGCCGCTGCCAATCAGGGCGCGGAACGGCTCTGCACCTTCCTGCTCAGCCGCGAGCGCGACACCGACGATCTCGGTCACCTCTTCTTCGCCGCCGATGGCGTGGGAAAATACCTGGAGAACCTCGACGAGGTGATCGCATGGTCCGAGCGCCAGCAGCGCGCCCAGCGCATCCTCAACCTGGCACCCGGCGAGTTGATGGTCGCGGAGCCCTCGGCAGCGCGCCGCGAGCCCCTCACGCCGGACGGCCCGGCCCTCACGCTGCGCTTCCTTAAAGACGGCGTGCGGCTCGGCGTGTACACGCTGCTCGCAACGCTCGGCACCCCGCTCGACTTCGGGGCCGAGCGCCTCAGCCTCGAATTCTTTCTTCCAGCTGACGAGGCGACCGAAACCTGGTTCAGGAACCAGGCATGATGAACGGCGATCAGGTCAATGCGAACCGGGTGGCGTTCGTGAGTCCGCTCGGTGCCGCTGTCGTTGCGGCCATCGTCATCTAAACTGAGATGGCTCTTTAGCGCCGCAAAAACACGAAACAATCAACCGAAACGGGCCGGAAATCGGCCTGTTTCTGTGTATTTTCGCATCGGTTGACTTGGCGTCAGGCCGCGCCTATCACTCCGCCCCTCATTGTCGAAGGGGCCTTGAAATTTGGCCTCGACGGCAGGTCTTTCCGGCGCGATGCTAGCGTCTACCGGCCCCTTGCGTCGGTCGTCATCTGAAGCGGACATGCACATCCAAGTCAGCGGACAGCAGATCGATATCGGCGATGCCTTGCGCATCCATGTCGCCGAAAAACTCAACTCAGGCGTCGCCAAGTATTTCGACCACACACTCGATGCGGCGGTCGGTTTCACGCGCGAGCGCGAGCGGTTCCTCTGCAGTGTCGCCGTCCATGTCTATGGTGGACTGACCATGCGCGCCGATGGATCGGCCACGGAAATCTACGCCAGCTTCGATGCCGCCGCCGAGCGCATTGAGAAACAACTCCGCCGCCACAAGGGCCGCATCAAGGCTCACAAGGGCCGCGGTGTGGATGAAGCCCAGGCCGCCCAGTATTATGTGATCGACGGCGAGGCCGATGAGGCGGCACCGGCGAACGGCGAAGCGGGTGAACCTGCCATCATCGCCGAATCGCCGTCCTCGGTTGCAACGCTGCGCGTCGGCGATGCCGTCATGCAGCTCGACCTGACGGGCTCGCCCGTCCTGCTGTTCCGCAATGCCGGCAATGGCGGACTGAATGTCGTCTACCGCCGGGCCGACGGGCATGTCGGCTGGATCGATCCAGCCTTTGACCCGGCCGCCGCCCGATGACCACTGTTTCCCCTCTTCCTCAGAGCCGCTCGTATCCCATGGCCGATCTCTCCGATCTCGTCACGCAAACCGGCGTCGTTGCGGCGCTGAAGGCGCAGAGCAAGAAACAGCTCTTGCAGGAACTCAGTCAGCGGGCCGCCCAGATCACCGGCCTTCCCGAGCGGACGATTTTCGAAACCCTGCTGGAGCGCGAGCGCCTCGGCACCACCGGTGTCGGCCACGGCATTGCTATTCCGCATGGCAAGATGGCTGGTCTTTCCAAGATCGTTGGCCTCTTCGCCCGTCTCGACGGCAAGATCGATTTCGACGCGATCGACGACCAGCCGGTCGACCTGGTCTTTCTGCTGCTCGCCCCTGAAGGTGCCGGTGCCGATCACCTCAAGGCGCTCGCCCGGGTGTCGCGCCTCCTGCGCAATACGCAGGTCTGCGAGAAGCTGCGTGGCGCCGAAGACCGCGCCGCCCTCTACGCCATCCTCACCGAACCGCTCGCCTCCAGCCAGGCCGCCTGACCGATCGCAGTCAAATGAAAAGGCCCGCTTCGGGACGAAGCGGGCCTTTTGCGTTTCGATGTGCTTTGAGAGCTAGTGCACGCTGACCGGATTGAGGTCGTGCTGCACCGCTGCAGCAAACGCCCGCTCACGATCGTCCATCACCGCAATCCGGCGGCCGTCCGCGAGGTGGACGGCGTAGAGCTTTACGCCCTTGGGGATCAGCGCGTCGTGCGGCATTGCACCTTCCGCGATCAGCGTTTCGGGGCTGACCTGGCGGACATAAACCAGCGGTCCGTTATCCGCCGTAAAGTCGAACTCGTTCGTGTTGGTCATCGCCGTTACTCCTTGGCCCCAGCCGTCCTGATTGAAATCGTCTTCATCCGCATTTCCACCCGCTTGCGCAGCAAGCTGATGGTCAGCAATCCGTTCTCCAGGTCCGCGCCGGAAACCTCCATCCCGTCAGCCAGCACGAAAGCACGCTGAAACTGGCGTGCTGCAATACCGCGATGAAGATACGAGCGCGTACCATCGTCGGTTTGCTTGCCGCGGATGACGAGCTGGTTGTCCTCAACCGTCACATTCAGGTCGGCAGGCGTGAAGCCCGCGACTGCCAGCGTGATCTGAAAGACTTCTTCGCCGGCCTGCTCAATATTGTAGGGCGGATAGCCCTCAGTCCCGGCCTTGGCGAGCCGGTCTGCGAGGCGCTCGAAATGATCGAAGCCCAGAAGATAGGGACTTCCGAAAGCCAGTACGCGTGTCATATGCCCTCCCGAAGAGCGGCTGGTCTGCGAAGCCCGTCACATGCGGCGCTCCGAAGACCTGCGATAAAGGTGGGATCGCCCGGAGCGCTGTTCAAGCGCTCTATTGCGGGGCAAAGTCGGTTTGGGGCTGGGACGGCAAGGGCGTTGGCGCGGGTATTTCCCACTCGGAATGAGCGGCGGCGCGCCATTTTGGGCGGCGACCGTTCCGTATTCGATACGATGCGTTGGCTGGCCCGGCGCACATGGTCGGTTGCACCCGAAAATCCGCGCCTTGCACAGGCTTTCCGGACCGAAGAACGGGCCGGGTTCATGCTCGCCGCGCTGGTCCGCACGGCCTCTGTCCTCGCCGCCGCCCTCTGGATCGCCATCACCTCAAACTATCGCGGCGGCGCCTATGCCTTTGTCGTCGGAGAGGTGCTGCTGATCGCAGCCATCGGCGCCTTGCAGTTCGATCTGGCCCGCCGCCGTATCAATCCGCCCTGGCTCAAATATTTCTGGGCGATCCTGGATTGCACCCTTCTGACGCTCATCGTCATGGCGCGTAATCCATTCATCGAAGGCGGCCCGCCGCCCTCGACGATCCTGCGGGAAAGCCTGATTCTGCTCTATCTTGTGTTCCTCGTGCAGGCTGCCTTCACCTTTTCCCCGCGCCTCGTCGGCTGGTGCGGCCTCTGCATCATCGCCGGATGGACCGTCGTCCTCTTCTGGGTGATGGGCAAACCGGGCGTCTTTTTCGACCTCGGCCTGCCTGACGAATCCGGCATCCGCGCCTACGCCGCCCGCTATGCCAACCCGTTCTACTTCCCGCTTTCCAAGTGGCTGATCGAGGTTTTCGCGGTGGCGTTGCTGACCTTCGGTCTCGCCATCGCCGTCGCGCGGTCGCGGCGGCTGGTCGCGCAGGCGACACACTCCGAGCGGGCCCGTTCCAATCTCGCGCGCCACTTCTCGCCCAACATGGTCGAGACGCTCTCACTGAGCGACCAGCCATTTGACCGCGTTCGGCGGCAAAACGCGGCGATCCTCTTCGCCGACATCCGCGACTTCACGAGATTCGCCGAAGGCGCCGACCCCGATGACGTGGTCGATCTCCTGCGCGCCTTCCATGCGCTCCTGCAAAACCAGGTCTTCGAAGCACAAGGCACGCTCGACAAGGTGATGGGCGACGGTCTTATGGCGACGTTCGGCGTGCCGGTCGCCGGCACAGCCGATGCCGCCCGCGCCCTCCGCTGCGCCCGGGGCATGCTTCTGGCGATCGAGCAATGGAACGAAGAACGCCTCGCCATCGGCCTCGACCCCATCCGCATCGGTATCGGCATTCACTACGGCCCTGTTGTCGCCGGTAATGTCGGCAGCGAGCAGCGCATGGCCTTTGAAGTGATCGGCGACACGGTCAACACCGCCAGCCGCCTGCAGGGCCTCTCGAAGGAGCTGGGCGTCCGGCTTGCGATCTCCGCCGAAGCCATCGCCGCCGCGACACGCGAAATGGGCGATAACGCGCCGTCCTTGACCGATGGCTTGAAGACGCATGGCGAAATCGCGCTGCGCGGACGCGGGACAGCGATTTCGGTATACAGCCTTGCATGACCTCTGCCGCCTTGCCGGCCCGGTCCTTGCTCCTCGATGACGCAAGGCCCGGCGGCAGCACATTATTGTTCTCAAACCCGCTGGACTGGATCGAAATCCGCGATCCGGCCGGCGTGCCTGCAGCGCTCGCGCGCATCGATGCGGCTGTCGCAGGGGGAAAGTGGGTCGCCGGCTCCTTTGCCTTTGAACTCGGCTATCTGCTGGAACCGAAGCTGCTCAACGTCTTCAGACCGAGCCCTGATCCGCTAATCGCTGTCGGCATTTACGACGCGCCGCGGTCGTCGGAATTTCCTGACGGCACCGATACCGCTGAAATCAGCACGGTCACGCCGCAGTGGGACGAAGCGAGTTACGGCGCGGCCTTTGCCAGGGTGCAGGACTACATCGCGGCGGGTGATGCCTATCAGATCAATCTGACCTTTCCGCTGGCGCTTTCGCTCAGCGGCAATCCGTTTGCGCGGCTTGCGCCCTGGCGCGCGATGGCACGGGCCGGGTACACGGCGCTCCAGCGCCTCGACGATCGCGACATCTTCTCGTTCTCACCCGAGCTGTTCCTGAGCTCCGACGGCGACGGCTCGGTACGGACACGGCCCATGAAGGGCACTTCACCGCGTGCACCCGACGCGTCCGGTGAGGCGGAAGCCCGCGCGGCGCTTGCCGCCGATCCCAAGCAGCAGGCCGAGAATTTGATGATCGTCGATCTCCTTCGCAACGACCTGACGCGCATCGCGGAGCCCGGCAGTGTCGAGGTCACGGACCTCTTCACGGTGGAGACCTATCCGACCCTGCACACCATGACGTCGGGTATTGAAGCGCGGCTGCGCGCTGGCGTGACACCGTCTGCCATGCTGCGCGCGCTGTTTCCGTGCGGCTCCGTCACCGGCGCGCCAAAAATGCGGGCAATGGAGATCATCGCCGAACTCGAGCCGGCGGCACGCGGCGTTTATTGCGGGGCCATCGGCGCGTTCGGCCCAGGGATGCAGATGAACCTTAACGTCGCGATCCGCACGATGGTGCACGAGCACGGGACGAACGTGCTGCGAATGGGCGTCGGCGGCGGTGTCGTGTTCGATTCCAAAGGACCGGACGAGTATCGCGAGTGCCTGCTGAAGGCGCGCTTCGCCACGGCTGAGCCGTTTGAGATCCTGGAGACGCTGCGCTGGGAGCCGGAGCGTGGTGCGTTCCTGCTCGGCGGCCATCTGGAACGGATGGAAGCGGCGGCCAGCTATTTCGGCGCGCCGTTCGACCTGCGGAGAATATCGGCGGCGCTGGAGGCCCATGTCGCGCCATTTAGCGGTGCACGGCGCGTGCGGCTGCTGCTGTCGCTGGACGGCGATGTGCGGGCCGAATCCGCGCCGCTCACCGAACCGTTCGTGAGAGAGGGCGGGGCGGCGATGCGCGTGATGATTGCGCGCACGCGGCTCGATGCCGGCGATGCCTTCGTGCGGCACAAGACGACGCGGCGCACGGTCTATGACGCGGCGTTGACTGAAGCCAAAGCGGCGGGGGCGGACGAGGCGATCCTGCTCAATGGCGCCGGGCGCATCGCCGATGGCTCGTTCATGAGCATCTTCGCGGAAATCGGCGGCGTTCTGGTGACGCCGCCGATGTCGGAGGGCGCTTTGCCCGGTGTTCTCAAGCGCAATCTCAGTGCCATTGAGCGACCGTTGACGGTAGGCGAGTTGCTGCGCGCCGAGGCGATCTATGTCGGCAACTCGGTCCGCGGCCTCATACGGGCGGTTCTGATTTAGCGTCCGACAGTGATGATCTGGGCGTCGCTTGGCGGCTGGCCGTTCCAGAAGGTGGCCCGGACCCATTTTGCGGCGATCGCGTCATCGTTCGCCAGCGTAAACCCGGCAAGGCCCGCGCTGACGATCTCCTGACCGAGATTCTGGTCGATCTGCACCATCAGGAACGGCTCGCCGGGCTTTCCGGCTTCCGGTGTCTCGGGGTTCGCCCAGTCGCCGCCGTCGCCGACGCCCAGGAACGCCTGAAGGTTGCGCGCCACAAACGGCGCGCTGATGCCCATCATGTCGTCCTTGCCGAAAGCGGTGGTGTAAGGCGCGGTCAGCGCAGCGGCCTCGATCGGCTCCGGGTCACCCTTGGGCATGAACTCCATGACGCCGTTGACAACCGACCGGCAGGGACCGGTGACGCAGATTTCAGCCGCATCGTCTTCCTTCATCTGCTTGTCGCCTTCGGCGATTACATGGCGGCTGCCGGAGAGGGCGAGCGAGGTGTTCCCCATGACGGTGCCGAAGGCGAAGCGCCAGGCGACGTCAGGCCCGACGCCGAAATCTTCGGGGCCGGCGGTATTCTCGGGGCCATATTCCTCCATCGCATATTTGCGGATGATCGGCCCGAGATTATAGCGGCGCACCTCGACCAGCATGATCGTGTCGGCATTGCCGTCGGCGTCTTCGGAAACCTGCGAATAGGAGATCGCGTAGCGCACGCGGTCGGGTTTGGTTTCCTCATACGAGTTGACCAGCAGCAGCGCCTTCTCGATCGGCCCGATCATCGCATCGGCGTGGGTCGCCCCTTCGCCGGATTTGGGGAAGTTCTTTTCATAGGGCGAGCCCTCGTCGTGGATCGTGTCGACGTCGAAGGCCGTATAGCCGGGCGCGGCAACGAAGCCTTCCACAATCTTGTTCGCCTCGCCGGTGGAAAGCGCGTCGGCGCTGGAGGTCAAGAAGAGAGCAGCAGCAAGGGCGGCGAGCATACGCATGTGTTTTCCTAGCTGAATGTTATGCCCTGCCGCGCTGAGAGCTGGCGGGCAGGACGGCCTGGTCGATCCAGTTTTTGAGTTCGCGCGTGCGGATGGCGGGGTCGAGAATGGTCTGGTCGAGGCCGTATTTCCAGATCAGCGCTTTGTTTGCCGGGTCGGCATGCAGCGCGCCCAGATCGGCGATGAAATCATCCTGTGCGGCGAGATCGGGGAAGATGCCTTGCTTGACGAGGATGTCGCCGTAGCGGCGGAACACCGCTGCGATTTCCGCGAAGCTATATTCAGGGTGATATTGTACGCCCCAGAAATTGCCCGAGCCCGGCGTATCGATTTCCGCCGCCTGCACTTCGCTCCAGGCATTGGTCGCGAGCACCGTAGTGCCGGGTGCCAGCGTCTCGACCTGGTCGAGATGGACTGTGATCGCATCGAAGAGCCGCGGCTTGCCCATATAGAGCCCGTGCCCATGGCCGGGCGTCAGGATCTCAATGCGCCGCCCGATGCCGATCTCGCGGCCTTCGGGGTGCTTGGCGACGGTGCCGCCGCAAGCGACGGTCGCGAGCTGCAGCCCCCAGCACGAACCGAAACAGGGCGTGTCGGTGCGGAACAACGCCCGGGCCAGCTCGATCTGCGGATCTATGGCCGGCCCGCCATCATAGATATTGAGCGCCGAGCCGGTGATGGCGACGCCGTCATAGCCTTCAAGCCCGCCGGAATCCGGCAGGTTCGCGCCGGGATCGGCGGGGTAGCAGACATCGACCACAGTGCCGCCTGGCGCGAGGCCGCGCAGAAGCTCGGCATAGGAGTCGCTGGCGATTGTTCCGCCGCTCGCGACGGCGCGCTCGCGCGCCGCACGGGTATTTCCCTCGATGACGAGAAGGCGAAGTGTGCTCATGGGCTGAGTTTAGGCGGCTTTCAGCCAGCCGCCATCGCGAAATCGCCCGTGCGGGCGGCGCGGAAGATACGCGTCATGTCGGTTTCGGTGATGGCGCGTGCATTGCCGCCGGTCGAGGGATCGCGGAAGGCGTCGCGCCCGACAATGACGGCCTTGTCGTCCGGGATGCCGATCTCGGCCAGGGTATGCGGGATCTTCAACGAGGCGCGGAAGGCGAGAATCCAGTTGAGTACCGCCTTGGCATCGCCGCCCGGCAGGTCGAGCAGGCGGGCCAGCGGCTTCAGCTTGTCTTCCAGAACCGGCAGATTGAAGGCGAGCACATAAGGCAGCACCACCGCATTCGCGAGCCCGTGATGCGTGTCGTAATGCGCACTTAAGGGATGGGCGATCGAGTGAACCGCGCCAAGCCCCTTCTGGAACGCGGCGGCCCCCATCGACGCGGCGGCAAGCATCAGCCCGCGCGCTTCCAAATCTTTACCGTCGGCGACGGCACGGGGCAGGGCGTTCTTGATGAGCGCCATTCCATTCAGTGCGATGCCATCGGCGATTGGGTGAAAGCCCGGCGCGCAATACGCCTCGAAGCAATGAGTGAAGGCATCCATCCCGGTCGCCGCCGTAAGGTGAGCGGGCAGGCCCACCGACAGGGCTGCGTCGGAAATCACGATCTCCGGCATCATCTTCGGGTGGAAGATGATCTTTTTCTCGTGCGTCTCTTCATTGGTGATTACGCTGGCCCGGCCGACTTCCGAGCCTGTTCCCGCCGTCGTCGGCACCGCGACGACCGGGGCGATGCCCTCGGGGTCCGCGCGGGTCCACCAATCGCCGATATCTTCAAAATCCCACAGAGGCCGCGTCTGGCCAGCCATGAAGGCGATGGCCTTGCCGACATCCAGCGCCGAGCCGCCGCCAAACGCGACAACGCCGTCATGGGCGCCGTCGCGATAGATCTTAAGCCCCTCGTCGACGTGGCGGGCGGTCGGGTTGCCCTGAACCCCGCCATAAAAGGCATTGGTCTTCAGCAGCGCCATCACATCCGCAAACATCGGCAGGCCCGCGAGGCCGGCATCGGTGACCAGCAGCGGCCGCTTCATCCCGGCGGCCTCGCAGGCGGCCGGCAGCTCGGCAATGCGGCCCGGCCCGGTCCACATCCTGGTCGGATAGTTCCAATTGCCTTTAAGCACTGTCATTTGGTCGACTGCCGGAGATGGAACGATTTGGGGCGGGTCAGCATGTCGAACCCGATAGGCGAAAGCGCCGCGCCGCGCCCGGTATCTTTGACGCCCGTCCAGGCAAGCGCCGGGTCGAGATAGTCGCAGCGGTTCATGAAGACCGTACCGGTCTGCACCTGGCGGCCGATGGCATCGGCCTCGTCCACATCCGCCGTCCAGATCGAGGCGGTGAGTCCGTAGGGGCTGTCATTCATCAGCGTAATCGCGTCGGCATCGTTCGCAACGGTCATGATGCCGACGACGGGGCCGAAGCTCTCATCGACCATCACACTCATATTGTGATCGACATCGACCAACACCTGCGGCGCGAGATAGGGCGAGCCGTCTTTGTCGGCGGCGAAGTTTTTCGGATCGATCAGCGCCGTCGCGCCCTTGGAGCGAGCCTCTTCGATCTGGCTGCGAATGAGCGTCGCGAAGCGCGTCTGCGCCATCGGGCCGAGCGTCGTTGCTTCATCCAGCGGATTGCCGAGCACATAGTTGCGCGTCAGCGCGGTGAAGCCTTCGACGAAATCCTTGAACTGGCTCTGATGCACATAGATGCGCTCGATGCCGCAGCAGCACTGGCCGGAATTGAAGAACGCGCCGTCGACAAGATTCTCGATGGCAAAATTGAGGTCTGCATCGGCCCGGACATAGGCCGGGTCCTTGCCGCCAAGCTCAAGCCCCATCGTCGTGAAGGTGCCGGCTGCGGCACGCTCGATGGACTTTCCGCCATTCACGCTGCCGGTGAAGTTCACATGATCGACCGCGCCGCTGGCCAGCAGCTTCGAGGTTTGCTCGTGCGTCAAATTGAGGTTCTGGAAAAGGCCCTTGGGGATACCGGCGGAGTCCATGGCCTGCTGGAATCGTTCACCCACCAGGATGGTCTGCGAGGCGTGCTTCAGCAGCACGGCGTTGCCGGCCATGAGCGCTGGCGCGATCGTGTTGACGGCGGTGAGATAAGGGTAATTCCAGGGCGCGATCACCAGAACGAGGCCGAGAGCCTCGCGGCTGACGAAACGGCGGAAACCGTCCTTCGGATCGGCGGGCATCACCGGCTTCAGGCTGTCCTCCGCAATGCGCGCCATGTAGCGCACGCGCTCCTCGAAGCCCTTGAACTCGCCGCCATAGCGCACCGGTCGCCCCATCTGCAGCGCCAGTTCGGGCACGATCTCCTGATTGAGCGCCAGCATGGCGTCCATGAAATCCATGACGGCGGATACCCGCTCCAGAACGGGTCGCTTCGCCCACTCGATCTGCGCCAAGTGGGCGGCATTCAGGGCGGCTTCGATGGCGGCGTCGCTCGCCGGCGCGCGGCGCGCAACCTCGCGCCCGTCAATCGGCGAGATGCAGACGATGTCGTCCATGATGGCTCCTCAGGTGGCCGCAGCGTTTGCGCGGCTCAGATGATTTCGAAGTAGCGCGCCATTTCCCAATCGGTGATGGCCTTCCGGAATTCGCGCTCTTCCCATTTGCGTGTGGCGGCGTAGTGGTCGACGAAGGCGTCTCCGAAGAGATCGCGCGCCGCCGTGCTGGCCTCAAGCCGCTCCGCCGCTTCATACAGGGTTCGCGGCAGTGCTGCTTCTGACGGAAACTTGATCTCGTAGGCGCTGCCCTTGATCGGCTCGCCCGGGTCGATCTCATTCTCGATACCCCATAGGCCAGAGCCGATGGCACAGGCGAGCGCGATGTAAGGATTTATGTCGGCGGCGGCGATGCGGTATTCGACGCGCTGCGATTTCGGACCGCCCGAAATGACGCGCAGCGCGCAGGTCCGGTTCTCGATGCCCCAGCTCGCATCGGTCGGCGCCCAGAAGCCGGGAATGAGGCGGGTGTAGGAATTCACCGTGCAGGCGATCATCGCCAGCAATTGCGGCATCAGCGCCTTCTGCCCGCCGACGAACCAGCGCTGGATGTCTGACATACCGTGCGCGCCGCCCCCATCGTAAAATGGGTTGCCACCATCCTTGCCCTTCAGCGAGACATGCAGATGGCCGGACTGGCCCGGCCAGTCCTTCGACCATTTCGCCATAAAGGACGCCATCCAGCCGCGCTTTTGCGCCAGCACCTTGGTGAAGGTCTTGAACATCGCGGCGCGGTCGGCGGCCTCGAGTGCTTCCGAATACTCGATGGCCGCTTCCAGAACACCGGGGCCGGTTTCGGTGTGGAGGCCCTCCAGCGGCATGCGCATCGCGCCGCACATCTCTATGAGGTCGCGGTAGAAATCGGAATGCACCGAGCTCCGCAGCATCGAATAGCCGTAGTAGCCGGGCGTGATGCTCTTGAGGCCCTGATAGTTCTTGGCACGCACGCTGTCGGGCGTTTCGTCAAAGACGAAGAACTCGAACTCGGCTGCGGCATTGACTCCATAACCCATATCGGCGGCGCGCTTCAGGACACGGCGCAGAAGCCCGCGCGAACAGATCGCCTCTGCCTCGCCGTCGAACTCCGCGAGGAAGAGCACCATCTGGCCCTCATCCGGCATGTCGCGGCAGCTTGACGGGATGATCCGGACATTGGCGTCCGGATAGGCGGTGTGCCAACCGGTGAACCTCACATTGTCATAAAGCTGGTCGCTGCTGTCCCAGCCCAGCACCACGTCGCAGAAGCCGAAGCCCTTTTCCAAAGCGGAGAAGAACTTGTCGCGGCCCATATATTTGCCGCGCAGGATGCCATCGACGTCGAACACCCCGACCTTCACATGGCTGAGCCCACGCATCTCGACGATGGCGCGGGCGTCTGCCGCCGTTTTCACGTCGCGTGCATCCATGGACGATACTCTTGTATCCGGAGTGAAAAAAGGGGAGAGGCGCGCCTCTCCCCGATTACCTAGTGCGTCTTGTAGTCAGTCGAGCCCTTCGACATCGCGAACTCTTCCTCGGGCGAAAGCACGAGACGCGAGCGGCCGAACAGCGCGAAGTAAACAAGGGTGATGGCGTAGTAGATCGCAACGCCGATCACCGGATCGCGGAAGGCCGGATCGGTAACCTGGAAGTAGATCGTCACCAGTGCGATGACGACGGTCAGCGCTGCGCCGAAAATGCCGAACGGGCTGCGATAGGGCCGCTCGATATCGGGCAGGTTCCGGCGCAGCAGGATAAACGAGACGCCCTGCATGACGTAGGAAATCATCGCCCCGAACACCGCCATATTCAGCAGCGCCGCGCCGATGAACGCCCCGCCCGTATCGGCCCCGTAGAGGAACCAGATCACCAGCATCACACCGAGGCCAAGCGCGCTGCCCGCCAGCAATGCGGCGGTCGGCGTTTTGTGCTTGCCGCTGGTCACCGAGAGTGAGCGCGGGAAATAGCCGGCGCGGCTCAGCGAGTAGATCTGCCGGCCGAAGGCGTAGATGATGGCGTGGAAGCTGGCGATCAGACCCATGATCGCGACGATCGCCAGGATCTTGGCGAGGTCGGCACCGAACAGCGTGCGGAAGCCTTCGAGCAGCGGTTCGCCCGAGGTCATCAGCCCGAACGAGCCCGGTGCGATACCGGCGTTCAGCGTCAGCACCAGGAAAGCGCTGACGATCAGCGTGAACATCGCAGCCATGATGCCGCGCGGCATATCGCGCTTGGGATCGTTGGTTTCCTCGGCGGCCAGCGGCAATTGCTCAATAGCGAGGTAGAGCCACACCGCGAAGGGCAGGGCGGCGAGAACCCCCTGAATACCGAACGGCAGCCAAGGTCCGCCGCCCTCCGGCAGTTCGACCGCCGCGCCATCGACAACGCCGATATTCATGGCGTTTTTAGTGAAATCGAATTGCCCCAGCGCGCTGACGTAGAATGCCGCGAGGCAGGCAAGCGCCAGCAGCGTCACAACGACGGTGACACGGAACGAGAGCGCCACTCCGAAGAGGTTGAGCGCGAGGAAGATCGCATAGCCGCCGGCCCAGTATACCGGTTGGAATTCAGGCCCGGTCTCCAGGATCGCCCCCATATACGAGCCGATAAAGAAGACGACGACCGCCGGCGTCAGCACATATTCGATGTTTTCCGCAACGCCGGTGATGAACCCGCCCCATGGTCCCATGGCCGTACGGGCGAAGGAATAGGCGCCGCCGGTATGGGGCAGCGCGGGTGACATCTCGGCGATCGAATAGGTGAGGCCGAGATACATGATGGTGATGATGATGGTCGCGACCAGCATCGAGCCCCAACCGAAGGCGAGGCCGAAGTTCCAGCCCGAGAAGTGGCCTGAAATCACCGCACCGACGCCCAGCGCCCAGAGCGAGAACACCCCGGCATAGCGGCGCAGTTTGCGCTTCTCGAAATATTCGTCGCCGACCTTCTGGTAGGTGACAGATCCGTGCTGCTGCGACGTCATGCGTAAAGCCCCCCGGCTTTCGTGTTGCGACCGCGAAAGCTTCTTCGCCTTTTTCACATTGCGCGCCGCGCGTTGTGTCGCAGGCCTTGCGCGCAGGCGTCGCGATCCGCTGAGATGGCCCGCGGCGATTGAGGGGTGACAATGCGGCACTTGATCTGGATAGCGATGGAGTTGGCCGGGATCGCAGATCCAAGCGAACCCCATGTTGCTGTCAAATGGCCGCTTTCCTGGTGCGAGCCGAGCGCTATCGCGGCTGCTTCGCCCGCCCCGGCAACCAGCAACTCGGATTCGCTTCTTCATATCCCGTTCTCTGGTTTGCCGATCACCTTCTCGGCTGCGGTGATTGTCAGCCTGACACCGGACAACCGGCCCGTGATCGAATGCGTGGTCGATCCTGGTTACGAAACCGGGTTTGAGCTCGAGGCCGTCAATGCGGTGGCGGATATGGTGTTCTCCGCACCCTTGGCGGTGAACAAAGCCGGGCCGGGCGGGCGATATTTGGTGCGTGTCTCTACGCTCTTCGGGGTTTCCTGGGTCGATCCGCCGCCGCCTCTACCGATCCTGCCGGCTTGCGAGCGGCCCAACACGGCAGCCTGGGTCTGGAACCGTATGCCGAATGCGCCCAAGCCCGCCGCGCGTGTGCAGCCAAGTTATCCTCGGCGTGCACTCGATGAAGAGATCGAGGGCGAGGCGATCATCGCTCTCGATATTTTCTCGAACGGCGACGCCATTCCGCTGTGCTTGGCCGGGTCGACGCCCCCTGGCTGGTTTGAGAATGCGGCGCTCAGCGCCGTGTCGCAATGGCGGTTCGAAAAGGGCGTGGAGCGCGGCAAATACCAGGTGACGGTCAGGTTCAGGCTGGAGGACTGATCACACGAGCTGCTTGTCGATCGTCACCGGCGTTTCCAACCATGCCGGGACGGGCAGGCCCTTCTCGCGCAGGAAGGCGGGGTTGAAGAGCTTGGACTGATAGCGCGTGCCGTAGTCGCAGAGAATGGTGACGATGGTTGAACCGGGGCCGAGCTCGCGCGCCATGCGGATGGCGCCGGCGATGTTTATGCCGGAGGAGCTGCCGAGGCAGAGGCCTTCGTTTTCAAGGAGATCGAAGACGACGGCGACGGCCTCGGCGTCGGGGATCTGGAAGGAATAGTCGGGCGTGAAGCCCTCGAGATTGGCGGTGATGCGGCCCTGGCCGATGCCCTCGGTGATTGAGGAGCCTTCGGATTTCAGCGTGCCGGTCGTGTAAAAACTGTGCAAAGCCGCGCCAAACGGGTCGGCGAGGGCGATTTTCACGTCCGGGTTCTGGTCCCTGAGGGCGATGGCGGTACCGGCGAGTGTGCCGCCGGTGCCGACGGCGCAGGTGAAGCCGTCGACCTGGCCGCCGGTTTGCGCCCAGATTTCGGGGCCTGTCGTCTCGATATGGGCCTGGCGGTTGGCGAGATTGTCGAACTGGTTGGCCCAGATCGCCCCGTTGGCCTCGGTTTTCCCCAGCGCCTCCGCAATCCGGCCCGAGACCTTCACATAGTTGTTGGGATTGGCGTAGGGCACGGCAGGGACTTCGACAAGCTGTGCCCCCGCGAGGCGCAGCATGTCTTTCTTCTCCTGAGACTGGGTCTCCGGGATGACAATAACGCTTCGAAAACCGAGTGCCGAACCCACTAGTGCGAGGCCAATTCCGGTGTTCCCAGCGGTGCCCTCAACGATGACGCCGCCGGGTTTCAGCGTGCCCTTGGCGACCGCATCCTTGATGATAAAAAGCGCGGCCCGGTCTTTCACCGACTGGCCGGGGTTCATGAACTCGGCCTTTCCCAGAATGCGGCAGCCGGTCTCGGCGCTGGCGCGCTTCAGCGCGATCAAGGGCGTGTTGCCGACAGCTTCGGCGATTCCGTTGGCGATGGTCATGGCGGCAGCTTTAGCAGTCGTGTCTCCAGCGACAAACGGCTGGCGCTAAAGCCTCGCTTCAGCGGCGAACTGGTCGCTTGCGGGCAATCTGATTGTCGGCTCTCCTGTCCATCGTCAAGGCAGGAGCGGCAGATGATCGGCTATTCGATGCTCGGTGCGAACGATCCGGCGAAGGCGCGAGCGTTCTACGATCCGCTCATGGCGCTTCTGGGCGCGGCTGTCATCGAGCAGTATTCCACACAGAAGCGCGTCTGGTACCGCAAGGGCGATGCCGCGCCGCTGGTGATCGGCACGCCTCATGACGGCCAGCCGGCGACCGCCGGCAACGGTGCGATGGTTGCGATCCCGGCAAATACGCGCGCGCAGGTCGACGCGGTTCATGCCAAGGCGCTGGAGCTGGGCGCTGCGAATGAAGGTGATCCGGGACTGCGCACCGCGCCCTTTTACGGCGCGTACTTCCGTGATCTCGACGGCAACAAGATCTGCCTCTTCACGATGAAACCTGAGTGATCTGAGCGATCAGTAGACCACCACGCTGCGGATGCTTGCCCCTGCATGCATCAAATCGAAGCCCTTGTTGATCTCGTCCAGCGTGAGGACGTGGGTGATCATCGGGTCGATCTGGATCTTGCCGTCCATGTACCAGTCGACAATTTTCGGCACATCGGTGCGGCCGCGCGCCCCGCCGAAGGCTGAGCCTTTCCAGACCCGGCCGGTGACGAGTTGGAACGGGCGGGTGGCGATTTCCTTGCCCGATTCCGCGACGCCGATGACGATCGACTGGCCCCAGCCGCGATGGCAGGCCTCGAGCGCCTGGCGCATGACGTCCGTGTTGCCGGTGCAATCGAAGGTGTAGTCGGCGCCGCCCTTTGTCAGTTCGACAAGATGCGCGACGATGTCGCCGCTGAGCTTTTTCGGGTTCACGAAATGGGTCATGCCGAATTTGCGGCCCCAATCCTCTTTCGCGTCATTGATGTCGACACCGACGATCATGTCGGCCCCGACCATTTTCAGCCCTTGAATGACGTTGAGGCCGATGCCGCCGAGGCCAAACACGATGCAGTTCGCGCCGGGCTCGACCTTGGCGGTGTTCACCACCGCGCCGACCCCGGTGGTGACGCCGCAGCCGATATAGCAGGCCTTGTCGAAGGGCGCGTCGTTGCGGATTTTCGCAAGCGCGATCTCGGGCAGAACCGTGTGGTTCGCGAAGGTCGAGCAGCCCATATAGTGAAAGATCGGCTTGCCCCTATAGGAGAAGCGCGAGGTCTGATCGGGCATCAGCCCCTTGCCCTGCGTCCCGCGAATGGCGGTGCAGAGATTGGTTTTCTGGGAAAGGCAGCTTTTGCACTGGCGGCATTCGGGCGTGTAGAGCGGGATCACATGGTCGCCGGGCTTTAGCGAGCCGACGCCGGGACCGACTTCGAGCACCACGCCCGCACCTTCATGACCGAGGATTGAGGGGAAGAGGCCCTCACTGTCGAGGCCGTCGAGCGTGTAGGCATCGGTGTGGCAGATGCCCGTCGCCTTGATTTCGACCAGCACCTCGCCGGTCTTGGGGCCTTCAAGATCGACCTCCACGATTTCCAGCGGTTTCTTCGCCTCGAAGGCGACGGCGGCGCGGGTTTTCATGGGGGCTCTCCTCGTCTGAATCGCGGATCGGGACGGGTGTAACCCGCCATGCCGCGATGTGGCGAGGGTGGACTACGCCGGGTGGAAGCGTTTCAGAGCGCGTAAGGTCGGAAATGCGAAGATGACCGGCACCAGCTCCTGCGTGATCGCAAAGGGTGGTTCGTTGGCGTTGGGCGCCGGCGTGTGGGTGTGCCGATTATGCGCCCTTCGTGACGGCCGCTGCGCCGCCTTCTCGGGATGAGGAGGAAGATGAGGAGAGGGATTGCTGCGGCGAGCCCCCTTCCGGCCTTCGGCCACCTTCCCCCGATGGGGGAAGGCCCTGATCCCCCATTCACTCCGCAGTGTTTGGCGTGAGCGGTGGGCCTGCTGCGACGGCTGGATCGTGGCTGTGCGCGATGACGGCATTCATGAAATCGAGATCGGCGTCGAGGCCGTTGCGTTCGCCGAAGCTGACGCCGAGGCGGACCAGCACGAGCCGTTCGGACGGTACGATATAGATGCGCTGGCCAAGATTTCCCGAGGCGAAGAATGCGCCCTTCGGCATGCCGCGCGCGACGAGGCTTTGTGCGTCCTCGCCGTCGCCTGCGGTGGTCCAGAAGCCCGCGCCGTAGAGCGAGCCGAGTGTCGACGTGCGCGACATCGCCACCCAGCCTTCGGGAAGGATGCGCGCGCCGCCCGGCGCCACACCGTCATCGAGATAGAGCTGGCCGAAGCGCGCCCAGTCGCGGGCCGGGGCCGACATGCCGATGGCTCCGACCTGCGTGCCCGCGCCGTCGAGACCGGAAACGAAGACGGCGTTGCAGAGGATTTGCGACGACAGGCCCGTTGCAACGCGCAGCGCGCGATCAGGGCGGAAAACCAGCGCGGCAACGATCAGCGCCGCAAGAACGATCCACCCGATCGTCCTACGCACGGCCAAGGCGCTTTGCGTGGAAGGCGATATGGTCGGCGATGAAGGTGGAGACGAAGAAATAGCCGTGATCGTAGCCCTCGTGGCGGCGCACGGTGATGGTGGCACCGGAGGTCGAGGCGGCCTCTTCGATCAGATGGGTTTTGAGTTCGCTCTGATAGAAGGTGTCGGCGAGGCCCTGATCGATCAGGATCTCGCCGAACGGTGCGGCCTTGCCGGCTGCGACCAGAGCGCAGCTGTCATGGGCAGCCCATGTGGCTCGGTTGGCGCCGAGATAGGCGGTGAAGGCCTTGTCGCCCCACGCGCAGTTGAGCGGCGAGACGATGGGCGCGAAGGCGCTGATCGTTTTGAAGAGATCGGGATGCTTCATCCCCAGCGTCAGCGCGCCGTGCCCGCCCATGGAATGGCCGGTGATGCCGCGCCGCTTGGGATCGGCCGGGAAATTCGCATCGACCGCCGCGAGCAGATCGCGGGTGATGTAGCTCTCCATGCTGAAATGCGGCGTCCACGGCGCCTGCGTCGCGTCGATGTAGAAGCCTGCGCCTTTGCCCAGATCATAGGCGTCGTCGTCGGCCACCTCATCTCCGCGCGGGCTGGTATCCGGTGCGATGACGATCAGCTTTTCCTCGGCGGCATAGCGATACCCGCCGCCCTTGATGGTGAAGTTTTCTTCGCTCGAGGTGAGGCCTGCGAGGAAGACGAGCGAGGCAAAGGGCCCTTCGCCCGGCGGCACGAAGACCGTGAAGCGCATCGGCGTGCCGGTCGCGCTTGAGGCGTGCCGTGCGACATGAAGCGTGCCGCCGAAGGTGCGTGAGCTGGAGAGAATTTCGATGGTCATTGCGCCGTCCATGACTGTTCGGCCCATCAAGCGCAGCGGCAGCGCCGGATCAAGGCGCGCATCCACGCTTGTCATGCCCGCCTGTCCTTGATCGACTATGCGCCTCAAACAGGAGGAGCCGCACGATGAAGTCGATACTCACCGCAGGGCTGGTGATGGCCACATTGTCGGCCGCGCCTGTGCAGGCAGCAGAAAGCCTCAAACTGCAGTCAGGCGAGGTGAAGACCGGCGAAACCTATGGCGAGGTTCGTGAACGGCTGATCGAGAACGGTTGGCTGCCGGCGGGCACATGTGAAGGCGATGCCTTCATGTGTAACCCCGCCTACCCCGAACTGGAATCCTGTGCCGGCACGGGCACGGCCCCATGCCGCTTCGGCTGGAAAGCCGGAGAGGGCAGTGGAGCCGCCGCCGGCCCGTCGCAGATCGCCGTCATCACCGAAGGCGAGCAAGGCAGGATCGTGACGGGGTTCATCACCGATCCCGAGCCGTAGGTCGCCCGAGCCGTAGCTCGAAAGACAAGCCGCGCCGCGCTTTTAACGGCGGCGCATGAACCAGCCGAAGATCGCGCCGGCGGCCAGCGCCATCGCGGCGGTTTGCAGCGGGCGCTCCTGGAGGCGGGTGCCGATGGCGGAGAACTGCGTTCCGGTCCAGCCCACCGCATCTTCCACAGCAGTAAGTGCGCGCGACAGGCCGCTCTCGGCAACCTCTTGCGTGTCGTCTGCAAAGTCCTCGACATCATCAATGACATCTGCGGCGGCGTTTTTGACCGCGGCCCCCGTCTTGCTAGCGCCTGAAGCGATATCGTCGCCGACATCATGAGCGGCGTCGCGCAGATCGCGACCTGTGTCTGTCATGGTCATGGGAACACTCGTTCGAATCCGCGACGCCGAATGCGCCGCACTTGCAAGGAAAACGCCGCACTAGCGCGCAGGTTCCCGCGAGGGTGGCGAACGGCACAGATCAATGGGAAGAAAATGGTGGAGCCAAGCGGGATCGAACCGCTGACCTCCTGCATGCCATGCAGGCGCTCTCCCAGCTGAGCTATGGCCCCACACTGCAACCGGGGTGGGGCCCGGCGCGGAAGGGGCGGAGCATTAATCTCCGCCCTTTGGAAACGCAAGACGCCTTGGCGGCGCCGCGCGGCTTTTAGAGATCGTCTTTGTTCGGCTCGTCGACGATGTCGGAGAGGTCGTCGTCGTCCTCGTCCTCGGAGATCAGGGTGTCGTCGTCTTCCTCGTCGTCGTCGCCTTCGATGTCTTCTTCATCGAATTCCTCAAGGTCGGGATCGACCGCTTCGGTCGTGCCGCGGCGGCCCTTCTTGACGGGCTTCGCGCCGGGCTCATCGGCCTCTTCTTCCGCGTCTTCGTCGGCCGTCGAATCGCCGGACAGCTCGGGCTGGGCTTCGTCTTCGGCTTCCACCTCTTCGGCTTCTTCCTCGGCGGCCTCGTCCTCGCCCTCCTCGTCTTCCTGCTCGTCCTCGGTCTCAGCCTCCGCGACGGCGGCCGGACGCGCGACTTCCTTCGCCTTCTCGGCGGCGCGCGGCTTACGCGGCTTGAGGATCACCTCAGGCTCGAAGACGGTCTCGCACTTCGGGCATTCTGCGGGTTTCTTGTTGAGGTCGTAGAAACGCGCGCCGCAATTGGGGCATTGGCGCTTGGTGCCGAGCTTGGGATCAGCCACTTCGGTCGTTATCCTATCGATTTGATCTGTCGCGTGCACGCCGGACGGGTGCGCGTTGCCGCGCGTCCCCCGCGAAAGGCC
>Ga0105044_10002733_pt1 | contig 24192 bp, 10 predicted proteins | sample MAT01_FD_78092 | JGI IMG/M metagenome (GOLD analysis project Ga0105044, IMG submission 78092) | Freshwater microbial communities from Lake Fryxell liftoff mats and glacier meltwater in Antarctica - MAT-01 | ecosystem: Environmental > Aquatic > Freshwater > Ice > Liftoff microbial mat | place...
ATCGCTTAGCGTCTCGAACCGAGAATCGCTTAGCGTCTCGAACCGAGAATCGCTTCGCAGACCGGAGTAAGGCTGCTGGGCTCCCGACCTCTAGCACCTCTAGCAACCGCACCCGCTGCGAACCGCCGACCCCTGACCAACTGGTACGCATGGTTGAGCACCTCCGCACCAATGGGGTGTTGGCTGTGGATGCTGATAGCATTCTGGCGCAGTTAGACCAGTGGGCTGAGTTGATTCGCCAAGCCCGCCGACCCGCTACGGTTTCCCTCGATGTTCCTGGGAACGAAACCTTGGTGGATCGAGATCTGAGTGACCCCAGCCTGAGCTTAGAAGATCAGGAGTGGGAGGTACACCAACGCGCTTTTTTGCAGAAGTATCGGGATGCGTTGCGGATGGCGTTGGATGGGGCGATCGCCCAAACCCTCAGCCACCGTGCAGCGCGGTTGGCCAAGCGCACCCCCTCCCAAGCCGCCGCGTTTTTAGAAGGGTTGCACCGCTTCCATTGTGGTGGCGAATCGATGGGGGCGATCGCCCCCCACATTGGGCTAAGTGAGCAATACCAAGTCACCCGCCTGCTCAGTATCAAACAACTGCGGGCTGACATCCGCCGCCAGACCCTCTTAACCTTAAAGGAATGCATAGGTGATCTGGCGCAGGAATATGTCGAGGCAAATCGCCTCCAACGCCTTGATGCCAACCTAGAAGCGATCTTAGATGGCCAACTCGACCCTATCTTTGCAGCGGCTGAAGCAGAATCCTTTACCGCCCAGCCCTCCTCCAGAAGCCTCCTGACGCAACGCCTCTGTGACTACCTCACACACCCAACTGATCCGCTATGACGAATCCTTCCATTGAATTTGATCGGGCTGCTTTGGGGGAACGGTTTTTACGCCCGAGCGCTATCTCGCTGCCTTCCGATGCGATCGCCTGGGCCGCTGCTCTGAGTCAAACGGCGACCACCGCCGATGCCGATGCTTGGCCGCTATATCTGCAGTTATTAGCGGTGCTAGGCGTCGAAGATTGGTTGCAGGAACGTGCTCCCCAATGGCCTGTGCAATGGCAGCTTGGGTCTAGCGCTTGGCAACCGTTGCCCTCCGATGGGTCATTGCCTGCCCTGTCTGCCACGCCTGATCTGGCGCAGCCCGCACCCCTCTTGCGGATCCACAATGCTACGGTTCAACTCTTGACCTTAAGCTGTCTCGAAGATGGCTGGGTCAGTGTTCCAGCCGCTGCCATGAACCCAGACACTGCTCTTAATTCATCGGATCCCGCATCGAATATTCCCTTAGACATCCGAGCGGCAGATCTGGCAGACAAAACGCCTCAATATCATCTTCTTGTTGAGGTTTTAGAAGAGATTGAGCAAGTTCAGATTCAAGGATTTTTACCCCATACAGAACTGGTTCAGGCGATTCAAACGCAGGCTCTTAGCATCGATGGGGATCAAGCGTACACCGTTCCAACGGTATGGTTTGATTTAGAACCCGATCGCTTTTTGCTGCAAGTTGCCTGTCTGTCACCAACGCCCGTAACGGCCTCTGTACCCGATCCCGTCGCGGCTAGTGGGTCTGCTGTCGATTTATCTAGCGCTCTTTTCGGCCTCAATCTTGACGTCAACCCAGATCAGGTGGCGGAGGTGTTTCGTCGGGCGGCGACCAATGTAGCGACTTGGTTTAATGATCGGCTGGATCAGGTGGCGCAAGATTTGGCATGGCAGTTGTTGCCCGCTTTTTCCTATAGCCCAGCGCTGCGATCGCTGCGATCGCCCATTGAGCAACTAGATGGCATTGTGTCGGATCTCACCCGCTATCAATCCGTCGTCATCCCAGCCGAGTCGCGGTCGATTTCCTACGACTTTGAGTTAGGGGGTGCGGCGCTACGGATTTACATCCTGGTGTGGGAATTGCCCACTGCTGGGGATCAGTCAGATTGGATGTTGTTAGCGATCCTTAGCCCTCAGCCCCATGCCCTTTTGCCCTTGGGAATGAGTTTGCAAATTCGAGATGTGCAAACATTGTTGGCCGAAACGACCGTCCAATCGCCCAGTGATACCTTCCTCTATACCCAAGTGGTTGGGGTGCAGCATGAACGCTTTTTAATTACGGTGCGATCGCCCGATGCTCTCTTCCTATCCCTGCCCCCTGTCATTTTTTCCCCTAGCTAAAAACGCTAAAACACCCGGTGTCTTTGAGACACCGGGTGTTTTAGCGTTTTTAGCGTTTTTAGCGATTGGCTAGGGACGACGACTATAGCAGCGTGGGCTGAGTCGGAACATCCGTTGTGAACAGGGCTTGGTCATTCAATCGCTGGGCAGAGGTATTGAGAACCCGCGCCAGGAGATCGCCGCCAACGCGGATGAGGGCATTGCTGCCCGCCTGTTGGAAGCTCAAGGCTCCAAAGCTCAGCCCTCCGGCTAGGCCAATCTTGTCACCGCTTGCCGCTGCAAGTCTGAAGTCGGTGATGATATCAAAGGCAGGGCCTCGTTGGATCACAAACGTATCAGATCCGGCTCCTCCGGTGTAAATATCGCGGCCAGCACCGCCGTTGAGGAGGTCGTTGCCCGTGCCTCCCAAGATGCGATCGTTGCCGCCCCCGCCCCACAGGGCATCGTTGCCAGCACCGCCGACAAGCAGGTCATTGCCCGCCTCACCTACCAAGAGATCCCCGGCAGCATCGCCCGTGATGACATCATTGCCCGTGCCCCCAAAGAGGCGATCGCGCCCCCCTAGGCCAATTAGGCGATCGCCCCCGCCAAAGCCGCGCAACTCGTCGTTGCCAAAGTCGCCACGCAGAACGTTGCGCCCACTGGAGCCATTGCGGATCAGATCAAACACCGCATCGCGTCGAACATCGAGGTTTTGGATGCGGCGATCGCGGTTAGCAGCGGTATCTGCCTCACCATAGGGGTCGCTCAACGAGGCAAGATACTCGGCAAAGGCATCTTGCTCGCTGCCCGTGGGGGCGAAGGTCGAGTTGCCAGTGGCGATCGCCACTGGGCCATCAATTTCGCCATTGCGGTTGAGGTCGAGGGCGGCTTCCCCCGTCAGGTCAATGCGGTTGGCCAAGGTGGGGTTTTCGCGCACATACCGGAACAGAGGATAGCCGTCGCCCCCAGTATCCAGGGAGGAGGTACCCGCCAAGAAGTTGAGGGTCACCATCCGGAAGGCACGGTTGGGGTTGCCAATCACACGGCCATTGCGAACGATGGTCTGGGTAAAGTTACCGGCCTCATCAATCAACGACAGTGAACGAATGCGATCGCCCGCCGTTTGCACGGTTCCGTCAGCATTGAGAACTTGAGCCGTGCCACTCGCATCAAAGCTAAAGGCAAAGCCTCCCACCTGTGGAAAAGAGCCGGGGGTTCTCCCTGGGCCTACTCCAGCAACCGCATGTTCCATCACTTCTTTGAGCTGAGCAGCGGTGATGGTAATCAACGACAGCCCATTGTTAAACCGTAAGGAATTTTCGACATCTAACTGGGAAAGATCGCCCTCGGCCTTGCCCGCCGTAGGGTTCGCCGCCGTGGGTAGGCGCAAAATATCGTTGGGGTTGGTGCTGCCGGGTGCCCCTGCAATTTGGCCGATGTTATCGCGAATGCCTCCACCATTTTTCAGCGAAATCACCACATCCGCATCGACTTGGCGACCCACAAACAGATTCGCGTCGGCGGTCAGGTTCCCTAGGTTGGTTTCCTCGGTACGCACGCTGTTCCTTGTACCGTTGAGAAATACAGAGCTGTTTCCAAAGATCTGACTATCTTTGGTGTTGATGATCTCCGCCAAATCATCCAAAAGCGCCACAACTTCGGGGTCGGCCTCGCCGGGGTTGGTGGCCGTGAGCGCGGCTACACTGGCAGCATCGGTGGCATAGGCTCCATTAATCGATTCATCTAACCGGCTTTGGTCAATAATGCCGTTGGCGTCAAATTCAACCACTAAGCGCCCAACATACTTCCAGTTGCCATCGGTGTTGACAATCAACACATCGCCTGTGGGGGAGGTTTCAATCAATGGGTAGGTGCCCCCGGCGGTTGCGTCTTCGGGGCGCAAGGTGTCGGTGCTATCGAGCAGACGGGTATTGGAACCACCACCAATGATGATGTCTACATCTCGGAGTCGCTTGGCAAGCTCGCGCTCAATGCTGAGCTGCTGCATGTGGCTCAGCACAATGATTTTGTTGATGCCAGCGGCGACGAGGGGGTCAATGCTGGCCTGAATTTCGGCAGCTAAGGCATCGAGTTGGGCGGGGGTGGGGTTGCCACCAAAGGGCACTGGGCTAATGCCAACGCTGCCTGGGGACGAAATGCTGCCCAGGGTGGGCGTTGTTGCACCCACAACCCCAATCTGCTCGCCATCCACCGTCAGCACCACACTCTTGGCGATAGTGTTGGGCGTAGGGGCTTCGCCATCTGCGGTGACCAAGCCTGCGAGATCGGCTGACCCTGTAAAGTCGAGATTGCTGCTGATATAGCTAAACTGAGAACCCCGATATTCGGCGTTTGCCGCAATCAGGCTGGCTACGGTGGCTGTTCCTAGGTCAAACTCGTGGTTCCCAAAGGCCGAAACCTGAAAGCCCATCTGGTTGAGGAGTTCAATATCTACCCGACCGACCCCTTCCCTAAAGGTATAGTCATCCCCTGGGGTGGGGGTGGAGGTGAGCTTGCGGAGACTGCCATCGCTGCCAGCCGAGAAGAAAGGGCCAGGGATGTAGTTGTCTCCAGAGCTGAGCACAATGGTGTTGGCGTAGTCATCTCGCAGTGCGTTGAGAACAGTAGAGAAGTTCCGAGCATCTTCGAGCGCATCCAATCCGCTCTCCATGTCAGCGGCATGGAGAAGCTGCAATACAAAGTTTTCTTCCATATCAGGGTAGAAACGGTTATGTAAACGGTTTAACTTCCCCAGAGTCCCATGGGCACGTTAAGCCCCTTTGATACTGCCGTTAACAAAAGTTAGCAATGCTTTAAGCCTTTGCCAACCTGGATTATGAGCCGTTTAAGCTTTTGTAGCCGAGAAAAAGAATCACCCGATTGGGGGTGTTGAGAAGACTGCTACTGCCCCTTGAAAATTCGGGCAGTTTTTCCCTAGCTAAAAAACGCTAAAACACCCGGTGTCTTGGAGACACCGGGTGTTTTAGCGTTTTTTAGCGATTTGTCTCAACTCAATCTTCAAGGACTAAAGATGTCGAGTTGATCAGAGGCTTTGGCTTCGGTGGCGCGATAGCGTTTGGCCGCATCGGCGCTGGGTGCTCCGGTTTTGCGCAGCCCTACGGCAATGTGGGAGTGTTTTTCGATTTGAGCCATCACTTCTTTGGCGCGGTGGATGACGCTGGGGGGCAACCCGGCGAGGCGGCCTGCTTCGATACCATAGGAGCGATCGGCTCCACCGGGGCGCACTTGGTGCAGAAAAATAATTTGATCGGGCAGTTCTTTGACGACGACTTGATAGTTGGCGATGTTGCTAAAGAGAGAGGCCAACTCGTTGAGTTCGTGGTAATGGGTGGCAAAAATAGTGCGGGCGCGGATCTCGGTGGCGAGGTATTCGGCCACTGACCAAGCGATGGAGAGGCCATCAAAGGTGGCGGTGCCCCGCCCGATCTCATCGAGCAAAATGAGCGATCGCCCCGTTGCATGGTTCAAAATATTGGCGGTTTCATTCATCTCCACCATGAAGGTAGACTGCCCAGTGGCGAGGTCATCCACGGCTCCAACGCGGGTAAAAATGCGATCGCACACCCCCAGTTCTGCGGCCTTAGCCGGCACAAAGCTACCCACCTGGGCCATCAGTTGAATCAGCCCAACCTGCCGCAGATAGCAGCTTTTGCCGCTGGCGTTTGGCCCGGTGAGGATGATTAGGTCGGGGGTGCTTGTAGTGGCTTCGGCGGGTTTTCCCAAGGTGGTGGAGTTGGGCACAAAGAAGCCTGCTGGCAAGGATTGTTCGACCACGGGATGGCGACCTTCGGTGAGGGCGATCGCCCGTCCCTCGGTCATGGTGGGGCAGCAGTAATTTTGGTAGATGGCGACCTCGGCAAAGGCACAGAGAACATCGACAGCGGCGATCGCCCCCGCGACTTCCCGAATGGGCTCCGCATACTGGCTCACCTCGTCTCGCAGCGCCACAAAAAGTTCATACTCCAGCTTGTTGAGGTTGTCGCGTGCCGTAAAAATGGCACTTTCGCGCTCCTTTAGCTCGGGGGTGATGTACCGTTCTTCATTGGTCAGGGTTTGCTTACGGGTGTAGCCCTCTGGAATTGTTTCGCCAGATTTGGCACGGGAAATGCTGATGAAGTAGCCAAAGGCTTTGTTATAGCCCACTTTGAGGGTAGAAATGCCCGTGCGCTGGCGTTCTTGGCTTTCGAGGTTGGCGATCCATTGCTGGTCGGCTTCTAATTTTTGCCGCAGATCATCAAGTTGGGGGTTAATGCCCGTGCGGATCAGGTTGCCCTCGGTGAGATAGAGCGGTGGGGTTTCAACGATGTGGGCACGGAGGCGATGCCCCAGTTGCTCTAGGTCAAGGGGGACGGTTTGGAGGACGGTGAGATAAGGAGACGTCGCCTTGGCCAACACGGCGGCAACTTCTGGCAACTTGATCAATGAGTCGGCAAGGGCGGAGAGGTCGCGGGCGTTGGCGGTGCCCGATCCGGCACGCCCCGTGAGCCGCTCTAGGTCGTAGATTTGCTTCAGCAGTTGTTGGAGATGTTGGCGTAAGAGGCCGTTGTTAACGAGTTCTTGCACCGTGGATTGGCGATCGCCAATCTGCCCCCGATCTAGCAATGGCTGCAATAACCAGCGCCGCAGCCGCCGCCCGCCCATGGCCGTCACCGTCCGATCCAGCGCCCACAGCAGAGAACCGTGGAAGGTTCCATCCCGCTGGGTTTGCGTAATTTCTAAGTTGCGCCGGGTTTGGTGATCCACCACCAAAAACTCGGTCAGCATATAGGTCGAAAGCTGTTGCAAGGGAATCCGTGACGGAGGCGTGGGTTGCCCCGGTGTCGCCACCTGCCGTTCAGAGGTTTCTTCGAGGTAGGCCAACAGCCCCCCGGCAGCCCGCACCGCCAAGGGCAAATGCTCACAGCCAAAGCCTTCCAGGGATTTTACCCGAAACCGTTCGAGTAGCCGCTGGCGGGCTTCGGTGAGAACGAAGGGAGATTGCGATCGCAAGGTATAGCAAAAATTAGGGGGCAAGCAGTCGGGCAGGTCGCCCCCGCGCCCTCCTTCCCCCGGTCGCAGTAGCCGCCCTAGATCAGGGGCATCGGTGGGTACGAGCACCTCCGAGGGTTGCAGCCGCATCAGTTCTTGGGTGAGTTGGTCTAGCTCACTCGATTGGGTGGTGAGAAATTCGCCAGTGGAGACATCGGCGATCGCCAATCCCCAATGCGTCCCCGCCATCACGACCGCCGCCAAATAGTTGTTCCGGCGGGCATTCAGCATTCCCTCTTCTAACACCGTTCCTGGGGTGATCACCCGCGTCACCGCCCGCGCTACCAGCCGGCCCTGCACATCGGCAGCATCCTCCGTTTGGTCGCAGATGGCCACAGCAAAGCCCCGCTCCACCAGCAGCACGCAGTAGCGATCGAGCGCATGGTGCGGAATCCCCGCGAGGGGCACGCGCCCTACGGCCTTCCCAGCTTCTTTGCTGGTGAGGACGAGTTCCAACTCACGGGCAACGGCGATCGCATCCTGAAAAAAGGTCTCAAAAAAATCTCCCACCCGATACAGCAACAGGGCATGGGGATACTCATCTTTAATATCGGCATAATGCCGCATCATCGGCGTCAGCAACTCCCGATCTACGGCTCGATGGTCGGCATAGCGCACGGTATGCTTGATCAACCGCTCTGGTAAATCCCCAATCGGGTTCTCCGGCATCACTTCAGGGGTTTTAGGGTCGGATGTTGGCAGGTCTGACATTGCACACTAAGAGAAAAATCATATCAAAGTCCCCCTGATCCAATGGGGATCTAGGGGGATCTTACGCCGAAATTCTGATCTGCGGGGACTCAGATCTTGGCCTTCTTTAAGGAATGCCACCAAATTTAGCTTACGTTTTAAGGCTGAGTTCAGATTTTGGTGAGACTCAGTTTTTTTCAAAGATAGAACAGATGCTCCAAACAGTCGTCCGATTTTTGGTTTCAGTTAGCATTTAATCCTTCTGGCTTAAGCCCCATGGCTTACCCAATCTGAATCTACGCAATCTTACAAAAAACGATGACTCAATATTCCCTATTCTGCCAATACTGGGGCAATGAGGGGAAGGGTCACATGCACGGTGGTTTCTTGCTGATCAATACTAGTAATCCAAAATCGCCCCCCATATAGCTGGACGATTTTTTGGACAATCGGCAACCCTAAACCGCTGCCCTGCTGCTCATTGACATCCCGTTTGAACTGCATAAATGCTCCAATACTCGCAATTTGCTCATGGGTCATCCCACACCCATGATCGCTTAGTTGGATATGAAACATTCCCTGACTTGAATGCCCTTCCAGCTTCACTAGGGTACCGGGTTGAGAAAACTTAAAGGCATTTTCTAGTAATTCCTCAATGAGCCGTTGTAAGTAGCTAGAATTAATATCCACATCCACAGATTGAACATCTAGGCTCAAGTCTTCGAGGCGTTGCACTTGCGCTGCTTTTGTTTTTGCTAAATGCTCGATCAAAGAACTGATGATATTCACTGTATCGGTTTCTGGTCGGATGGGAGTTAGCTCTAACTGTAGGTAGAGCAGGAACTTTTGAGTTAGCTTGTCGAGGCGGATCGCTGATGCATAGGAGATATCTAAAAGCTCACGAACTTCTTCAGAACTCATTTTCTCAAAATCACTCAACAGTAAGCCAATACCCCCTAAGATGCCATTGAGAGGTGTGTTTAACTCATGGGGCAAGCTGCTAGCAAGATTACCCCGGAGCTCCTGCAAGTTATTTCCAAGAATATTGATGGTGTCGCGCTGCAACTTTGAAAAAGACTGGATTTTGTCATACTGCTGCTTAATCCGAAGCATGGAATGAATGCGCGATCGCAGCTCAATAGCATTTACTGGTTTGCTAATAAAGTCATCGGCTCCGGCAGCTAGGCAACGGGCTAAGTCTTCTTTTGTATTGAGTGCCGTTACCATAATAATCGGAACGCTACTCCACAAAGCCATTGCCTTGATTTTCTGACAGACTTGAATGCCGTCTATTCCGGGCATCATGACATCGAGCAAAATGACATCTGGGCGAAAGGTGGGCAAAGATGCGATCGCATCTTTGCCATTAGAAACATAATGTAATTCGTAATTTTGGCCATTCAAAAAAGCTTCAATGACATCAAAATTATCCGGCTCATCATCTACGATCAAAATAGAGGGAGACATCATTAGTTAAAATTCCTAATTGAGAGATGTTGTTGAATTGTGGCAACTAGGTGTTTGAGCCTGACAGGCTTGGTCAGATAGTCGTTGGCCCCTGCCTCTAAGCTGCGTTCGCGATCGCCCGTCATCGCCAGCGCTGTCAGTGCAATGATCGGGGTTGTCGCAAATTGGGGTGCTTGGCGAATCTGGCGAATGGCCTCTAGGCCATCGATCCCCGGCATTTGGATATCCATCAAAATTAGGTGGGGATGGTGGCTATGGGTGAGGGCGATCGCCTCATGGCCATCGCGTGCAAATAGCAATTGATACTGCTTGGCATGGAGATAACTGGCAATCGTTAATATATTGGCTTCATTATCTTCGGCCAGCAAAATGAGCGGGTGCTGGGTGAGAGTTTGAGGGGCTGTGGCAAAGGCCTCCTCTACCGGGGCAAATGGGGGCAAGTCGTGGGGCAGGGATGGCGCAGGCAGACAGGGAATCTGCACAGTAAAGCAACTGCCGTGGCCAACGGCACTTGTCACGTTGACTGTTCCGCCATGCATTTCGGTAAGCTGTTTGACCAGTGCTAACCCTAGCCCCGTTCCTTCATATTGTCGGTTGAGGCTACTATCTATTTGGACAAAGGAATGAAAGATTTTTCCCAAGTCTTCGGGGACAATGCCAATGCCCGTATCGATGATCGAAAAACAAATAGTCTGAGAGGTTGCCATAGCTTTTAGCCCCTCCCGAGGAGCTGCTTTCTCTAACCGAACTTTCAGACAAACATGGCCTCCTTCTAACGTGAATTTGACAGCATTACTGAGCAAATTAATGAGCACTTGGCAAATGCGGCGACTATCAAGTTGAATTTTGAATTGATGAAGATCGCTAGGAATATCAGTGGTAAGAGAAATTTGTTTTTTAAGTGCCGTTTGTCTAATAAATGTAAGGCTGGTGTTGCATAGGCTTTGAATCGATACCTCATCTATTTTTAATTCTAGTTTTCCAGCTTCAATTTTAGAGAGATCTAGAATGTCATTAATCAGCTCTAGGAGGTGCTTTCCACTTCTTTCGACGGTGGCGATCGCCTTAGTTTGACGGACATTGAGCGTCCCAAACACCTCATCTTGTAACCCCTCAGACATCCCTAAAATAGCATTGAGGGGGGTTCGAAGCTCATGGCTCATATTGGCCAAAAATTCATCTTTTAGGCGGGTCGCGCGAGCCAACTGAGCATTGCTACGCTGGAGGAGATCTTCGGTTTGTTTGCGGTTTGTAATGTCGTGGGCAATTCCTAAAATTGAAACGATAGCACCACTTTTATCCCATTGGGGAGAGGCATTGGAAGTATGCCAACGCCATTCTCCATTTTTATGGCGAACTCGGTATTCAATTCCACCGGCCTTTAATCCAGATGTTAATAACTGATTTAGAAAATCAAAACATTTTTGGGCATCGTCTGGATGTACAAATAGAGCGAATGATTGGTTGACGACTTCATCCACAGCATGGCCTAATATCTCTGTCCAGTTCGAAGAAACATAGGTGAAGATTCCTTCAGCGGAAAGAGTATAGATAATATCATTGGCATTTTCTACGAGATTGCGATATTTTTCTTCACTCTCTTGCAGTTGCTCATTGGCTTGAATGCGATCGCTAATATCAAGAATAAGACCATCCCAAAGGATATTGCCATTGGCTTGGCATTCGGGTTGGGCAATGCTCTGAACCCATTTTTGCTCCCCTGAAGGGGTTATTAAGCGACCTTCCCATGACCAGGGTTGTAAGGTTGCGGCTGATTGGGCGATCGCCTCCTTTAGGGCGGCAACATCTTCGGGATGGATCAAGCTCAAAAGGCTGCTGGCATCGCCCTTGATGCTGTCAGGATCTAACTCAACAATGGTTTGAGCGCGATCGCTCACATAAATAAATTCGCGGGTGCCATCCTGATGCAAAACAAACTGGTAAATAGCACCTGGAACATTCGCTGCGATCCGTTGGATATAGGCTTCCTTTTGGCGCAGTGCGGCCTGAGCGGCCTTCGTTTCGCTAATGTCACGCACCAGAAAAATCGCTTCATGACTGCCGCAAGGAGCGACTCGTACTTCTTCAAAGTGCTGTTGGCCATTGATCCAAGCCTCATATTCTTCACTTTGAACGTTCTGTGTTGTGAGCGCCTGGTGTAAGAGTCGCTGATAGACCCTGACCAATTCAGGGGGCAGGAGATCGCAGATATGCTGACCAATCGCTACCTGAGGGTCGGCCAAGTTGCTGACCCGTTTAGACGGCACAATATCAAGGTAGCGCCCTTGGCTTGTGAGCCGAAATAGCAGATCGGGGATGGCTAGCAATGTCCCTCGTGACTGCTCTTCACGATGTTTTAAGGCTTCTCGATCAGCCTTCTTTTGGCTTACATCCGTTGAGATTCCGCAGAGGGCATAGGGCTTGCCATCGGGGTCAAACAATAAAAATTTGTTGGATAGAAAGGTGAGAACCCGATCGCCAACGATTAGGTCTTCTTCATACTGCTGAAAATTACCTGTGGTTAAAATAACTTGATCGTTGCTATCTAAAATCTTTGCTACGGAAGCGTTGAAAAAATCGGAGTTGCTTTTGCCGATGATGTCTGCTGTTGTGCAATTAAAGAGGGTCAAGAAGGCCTGATTGACGAAGGTATGGCGACCTTCTAAATCTTTGACATAGACAATGGCTGGGGCAAAATTGAGGATGGCGTTGAGCTTTTCTTCACTTTTTTTGAGATCGTCTGTGCGCCGTTTTACTCGGTCTTCGAGGGTTTGGTTGAGTTGGGCAAGGGCTTGGGTCGCTTGCTCTTGCTCAATGGCAATTTTGGCAATCTCTGCCGCCAGGGTGATGGTTTTTAAATCTTGGGGTTGGGGGGTGCGGCAGTCGGGGTAGTAGACGGCCAAGGTCGCTAGCACTGTGCCTGTTTGGGCGATCGCCGGAGCCGACCAGCAGGATCGCAGCCCATGGGCTAGGGCTAGCTCTCGGTAATTTTCCCAGCGAGGATCGGTGGCAATATCAGAGGACACCACCACTTCTTGGCAAAAGGCGGCGGTTCCACAAGACCCGGCATTTTCACCCATGACTAGCCCATCGAGTGCCTGTTTGTAGGCCGTGGGCAAGTTTGGCGCTGCTCCAGTATGGAGGGTTCCTGTGCGGTTATTGCATAACAAAATCGAGCATATCCCATCCCCAAGCTGCTGCTCCACCCCTAACACTAAAGCCTCTAACGTATCTGATAAGGGATCTGACTTGGCAATCCGCTCCAAAATGTTGTTCTGCAGCGCTAAGCGCAATTCTGCCCGCTTCCGATCGGTGATATCCATCTGGGTTCCGATCATGCGTAAGGGCTTGCCCTCGGCATCCCACTCCACCACCTTGCCTTGATCCAACACCCAAATCCAGTAGCCTGCTCGATGGCGCATCCGCAACTCACAGCGATAGCTAGGGGTAGCGTGCTGTAAGTATTGGTGAATCAGTGCCATCGACTGCGCATAGTCTTCTGGGTGGACATGGATTTTCCAATGTTCAATGCCAATGGGTTTGAGTTCTTCGAGGCTATAGCCAATCATTTCGGCACAACGCTCGTTCATCACCTCGGTTTTGGTGGATACTAACCAATCCCACAAGCCAATTCCTGAGCCTTCAACCGCTAATTGCAACCGTTCTTGGGTTGCGTCTAATGTCTGGAGGGCCTGTTTGTTTTCGAGGCGGGTTTGGGCTTCACGCAGCTCGCGCCGCACCGCTTCGGGCAACCGTGCCAGGTTATCTTTCATTAAATAATCATGGGCACCGGCCCGCATCAAGGCGACGGCTGCGAGATCCCCGATGGTTCCTGACACCACAATAAAAGGTACATTGGGATAATCTTGCTTGACCATTGCCAGGGCACTAGGTGCATCAAACCCCGGTAGTTTGTAGTCAGAGATGATGACATCCCAACAACTCGTTTGTAAGGCTACTTGTAAATCCGTCGCTGTTTCTACCCGTTTCCAGATCGGATCAAAACCGCTTTGGCATAACTCTCGCAGGATCAAGAGGGCGTCATCTTCTTGATCTTCAATGATCAATACATTTAAGGGTTGATTCATGGCCACTATAACCCCCTAGGCAGTGGCTCATTAATGAGCATCCAAAACATCCCTAGCTGGTGTACAGCTTCGGTAAACTGGCTAAATTCTACGGGTTTACGAACATAACTATTGGCTCCTAAGTTATAGCTCTCAATAATGTCTTGATCTTCGCTTGAGGAGGTGAGGATAACCACAGGCAATAGGCGAGTTGTGGGGTTGTGCCGAATGCGGCGCAACACCTCCAACCCATCAATTTTGGGGAGTTTTAGGTCGAGTAACACAATGCTAGGGAGGGGGTCTAGATTAAACAGGAGATTGAGGGCTTCTTCGCCATTGCGAGCCACCACAATTTCATTGACGATGTTGCCTTGTTTTAAGGCACGAACCGCAAGTCTCTCATCATCTGGGTTGTCTTCAACCAGTAAGATTACGCGAGGTGGTGTCATGGGGTAGACTCCTGCCCTGAGGTTTGTACTCGATTGATCGGCAATAGTGTGAAATAGATCGTTGCGCCTTGCTCGACAACACCTTCGGCCCAAACCTGTCCACCATGCCGATGGATGGCTCTTTGCACCGTGGCTAACCCAATACCTGTTCCTGGAAATTCGGTGGTGTTATGCAATCGCTGAAAGACGCCGAAGAGCATATTGGCATAGGCCATGTCAAACCCGGCTCCATTATCGCTAACAAAATAAATGTGTGGTTCGTCGGGCTGCGCCTGATTTTCTAGGATGCCAAATTCGATCCGAGCCGTTGCCTGGTGACTTGTAAATTTCCAGGCATTTTGTAAAAGATTGCTGATGACAACACGCATTAAAGTGGGGTCAGCAGAAACGATGGCCTGGCAGGCGACTACGACTTCAATCTGGCGATCGGGGTCGGTGGCTCGTAGTTCCTTTATTTGTTCTAACACTAAAGCACCGAGGTCTAAGGTGCTGTATTGCATCTCTGAGCGTGAGATCCGCGATAATCGGAGGAGGTCTTCAATGAGATGCCCCATACGTTGGACGTTGCGGCGAATCCGATCGAAGTAATCTTTGCCCTCGGCATCAAACTGGTCGCCATAGTCTTCGAGCAAGGCTTTGCTGAAGCCATCAATGGCTCGGAGGGGCGATCGCAAATCATGGGACACAGAGTAAGCAAAGGCTTCGAGTTCTCGGTTAGAGGCTTTGAGTTGAGCTGTCGTTTGCAAGATTTTGGCTTCGGCTGCTTTGCGATCGGTAATGTCAAGCACCGTGCCGACCAATTGACGCAACTGCCCTGTCGCATCGAAAATCGGCTCCCCCCGAGCCTGGATGTAGATCAGCGAACCATCCGGTCGGTGGGCGCGGCATTCTAAGTCATAGGGTTGCCCTGTTTTGATTCCTTGTTGGACTGTTTGGTTGTGATAGGCTTGGTCGTCGGGATGATAAAGCTGTTGTAACTCTTCGAAACTGGGCATCCCGGCTGTAGGGTCGCGGCCAAAAATTTGAAATACTTCATCTGACCAATGGATCCTCTCTGTGGCCAAATCAAACTCCCAACTCCCCAACTTGGCAATGCGCTGAGCAGTTTTGAGGTGGGTGTCACTTTTTTGTAACTGCTCTTCAGCCTGTTTGCGTCGGGTGATATTGATATGGCAGCCAATCATTTGGAGGGGCTTGCCTGCGTCGTCCCAAGCAACCACTTGCCCCGAACAAACCACCCACACGGTAGATCCGTTTTTGTGGCGGTAGCGAACTTCGTTGTAAAAAGGGATGTTGCCGTGGCTTTGGGTGTGGCGATCAAAACAGGCCATCACCTCGACCAGGTCTTCCGGAAAAATCAGCGTTTGCCAACTCTCGGTGGCGTTGGGCAACTCATGATCGGCATACCCAAACATGTGCTTAAAGCCAGGGCTAAGATAGGCGCAATCGCTAGGGATATCCCAATTCCAATAGCCCGCCAAAATGATATCGAGGATGGCTTTTAGGATGCTGAGTTCTAGGCGTAGCTTCTGGGCGTTGGCTTGCTCTGCTCGATGTAGTTCTATGAAGTGGAGACATTCGTGCAAACTGGTTCGGGTGATCAACCCAGTAATTTGGCCGCGATCGCCCACCAATGCTAAATGATCCATTTGGTGTTGATTGAGCACCCCTAAAATCGCCACAGGATCTTTAAATTCGGCTTCTTGTAGGGTTAGGAGGGGCGTTGCCATGACCTTTTGAATCGGCTGATCGAGGGAAACTCCTTGGGCGCAGAGACGCACCACATCATGCTCGGTCAGAAACCCAAGGGGTTGCTGCTCATGGGCAACGAGAATACAACTGGCGGCTGGGTCAGAAAGATAGGCCGCAGAGGATCTGAGGTCGTTGCTATGGAGTTGAGTAATGGCGGCTAAAACCGTTGTTTCAGGAGATACGATCAGGGGGTGATGGGCGATCGCCCCATTTAGATCCTCTGGGGTCAATGTAAGGTTAGGAATCAGCATAGACGTTGCAACTGGCCTATATGAAATGTCTAACAAATTATTAATTCAAATTAATTCAAACTGTGCATGAGGATCGTGCATAAGGTAAAAATCTAATCGCTTAGAAGCGGCTTCTAAGCGATTAGATTTCTAGAGACTATCAGGTTGATCGATACAACGCTATAGATCAACCTGATGCTCTTCCTGAGAGAGTTTTAAAATTTATAAGATTTTAATAGATGTTCTGAAGCCTTCTAAGGGAAGAGTGATGGAGGAAGATAAATGGAGGAAGATAAAGAGTACTCTCGACCGGTCTTTCAGCCTTATGATCCAGCTTGGCTATTGTTCTTAGCTATGGCTCTTAACTATTGTTCAAGAGCTGCAAAATATTCAGACTTTTCTGACATCTCAGAATACATTCTCATCCCATAGAATACACTAAAGTTTTTTATATCTGCTCACTCCTACCAGTTTAGCGTTCCCAAATTCGAGGGATAGATATCAATCCCTTAAAATTAATTATAGCGGTTATCGATCCGGTGAAGTGCAAAACTAGTTTTGAAAGCCCCTCTATGAAAGGCTTCTGCGGATCGCCTCGTACAACACAAGCCAAGTAACCGCTATATCTTGGTATGGCTTCTCCCACTTAACTCAACGATTGCCTGAGTATGGCTTCTGAAATGGATGAACTAATACTGCTTTTATGTTCCGAGCATCTGCTGAATGGTTTCAGACAGTTGTTTGAGTCGCACAGGCTTGGTGAGATAGTCACTAGCCCCAGCCGCTATGCACTTATCGCGATCGCCCACCATCGCAAGAGCCGTTAGGGCAATGATTGGAATGTTAACTAATTCGGGCTGTTTGCGGATGTGTTGCATCGCTTCAAAGCCATCCATCCCTGGCATTTGGATATCCATCAAAATCAGGGCAGGATGATGGGTCTGGGCAAGGGCGATCGCTGCTTCACCATTATTAGCGACCATCAACCGATAACCCTTAGCCTCTAAATAGCTAGAGATCGTGAGAATATTCGCTTCATTATCTTCAGCCAACAAAATAAGTGGAGCTGCCCCTGAGGCTTCGGTGATCTCTGTGATGGATGAGATGCCAGGAAAGAGGAGACTAGAGGCCTTATTAGGGGGTGTCGTTAAAACCTCAGTGCAAGGGAGCTTAAATGCAAAGCAACTACCTTGGCTAACGGTGCTCGTTACCTCCACCTGACCGCCATGTAACTCGACTAATCGCTTGACTAAAGATAGACCTAGGCCTGTGCCCTGATACTGTCGATTGAGGGCACTATCTACTTGCACAAATGGCTGAAATAGCTTTTGTAGATCTTCGGGGTTAATTCCAATACCCGTATCCGTAATGCTAAACCGAATAAAATTAGGAACTCTCGTAGAGGGTGGATCGGCTGGTTCAAGATTAACTTCGAGGCTAATACTACCGCCTTCAGGGGTAAACTTTACGGCATTGCTAAGGAGGTTGATTAATACTTGCCGAATGCGCCGTTCATCTACCATTAAGCTGGGTAAATAAGATGGAACTTGCACGTTCAATTGTAAGTTTTTCTGGAGAGCTAACTGTTTTACAAAGGTTAAGCTCGATTGGCATAATGAGCTAATTGTCGTTGAGATGAAGTGGAGGTTTACTTGCCCTGCCTCAATTTTGGCGAGGTCGAGAATGTCATTAATCAGCTCCAGCAAATGAGTGCCACTACGTTCAATTGTTTTGAGGGCTTTTGCTTGTTGGCTTGTAATACTTCCAAAGACGGCTTCTTGTAAACCTTCGGCCATACCTAAAATGGCATTGAGGGGGGTTCGAAGTTCATGACTCATATTAGCCAAAAATTCATCTTTGAGGCGAGTGGCGCGGGCTAGTTCTGCATTGGTTTCCTGGAGCTGAGTTTCATATTGCTTGCGATCGCTAATATCTCGACAAACACAAATTAATAAATTATTTTCAGTCAGGGTAAGAGATAACTCTTGGGCAAAGCTAGTGCCATCTCTTCGGATAGCTACTGTTTCTCCTTTCCAGTGGCGATCGCGCCCCAATGCTGGGAACACTTCTTTTTCAAACCACTGCATCTCTTCAACAGAGTAAAGGCTTTTCCAGCTTTTTCCAAGTAGCGCGTCGGGGTGATCTAACTCAAATAGTTGTAAGTGGGCTTGGTTGAGATAGATATATTTATCTTCTTTCAAGATCCCAATTCCATCAACGGCAGATTCAATGGCAGCTAGTTGCTGAGATATCTTTTCTTCAGCTTGTTTGCGATCGCTAATATCAGCAAAATATCCAATAATTTCTGTGGGCTTTCCTGCGCTATCTCGAACTAAGCGCAACTCATCTTGCAGCCATAGGTAAGTACCATTTTTATGGAGAAATCGATATTCATGATTACAAGCGCCGCGCTCAAAAAGGATACTCAAATCAGCGAAAATTTTAGAGGCATCTTCAGGATGAATATGACTGGCCCAAAAGTTTGAATCGTTGACAAAATCTTCGGGTTTATAACCCAAGATAGTTTCAACATTTTCACTCATGAATGTCGCCCCATAGTCGCCATCGGGCTTAGAGCTGTAGATCATGGCCGGGCTGGAGGAAATCAGAAATTGTAAGCGTTCTTTGAGAAAGTAGTTTTCTTGCTCCGTTTGGCGACGATGGGTGATGTCTCGCACGATGACAAGGGCTTCTTGATCACTAATGCCAACAACTCGCACTTCTTCATATACGATCCGATCATGCTTTTGAAAATGATGTTCATATACTTGCAAGTCACCTGTGGCGATCGCCCGTTCAATCATTGCCAGTTGCTTCTCTAAGAGTTGCGGTGTTAATACCTCTGAAAGATGCTGCCGAATCGGCAAGAAAACCTCTGTCTGATTAGGAGAATGAATGTAATTTAAGCAATTTCCTTGGCGAGTGACCCGCAGTAATAAATCAGGAATTGCTTCGATCATCGCGCGGATCTGGGTTTCACTGGCCCGCAGTTCTGCTGTGCGCTTTTCAACCTTGAGTTCTAGGGATTGATTGAGGTCTTGCAGGGCAATTTCAGCCTGTTTTCGATCGGTAACATCACGAATAATAATCAGAACTTCATGGGTATTGAGGGGGGCAATACGAACTTCTTCATACCGCTGTTCCTCGGTAAATTCAAAAATCTGTTCATAGACTTGCAATGTATTACTAGCAATCGCTTGCTTGGTGTATCGTAGCCGTTTTTCTGCTAATTCTGGGGGTAAAACCTCATAGAGCTCAGGTTCGTTAGAGTAACCGGAAGGAGTCTTGACTCGTACAGCACTTCCGCCTAACATTTCACTATAATTTCCTTCTTGATCCATACGAATCAAGAGGTCAGGAATAGACTCAACGATAGTACGATTAGTTTGTTCACTTTCTCGAAGCGCTGCTTCAGCCTGCTTGCGATCGCTAATATCTCGAATCATAAACAAGACTTCATCAGCGGCACTTTTGATGATGCGAACTTCTTCATATTGGAGGCGATCGCCCACCCTTAATTCTTGCTCATAAACTTGTAACTCTCCAGTTTGTAGAGCTTGTTGTAAATAGGAATACTGCTGTTTTGCTAACTCTGGAGGAAGAACCTCATCCATTGAATGGCCGATCGGGTTAAATGTTTTGCTGATGACATCTATATCCCGATGCTGGGTGACAAAGCCTCGGTAAACCCCATCTTCTCCAACCCGAAACATGAGGTCTGGGATGGCAGCTAAGACCGCTTGGCTTTTAGCTTCGCTTTGTTTGATCGCTAATTCTGCTTGTTTGCGATGGCTAATATCACGCACTAGCAAAAGAACTTCATCGTTGCCGTAGGGGACAACCCGTACTTCCTCAATCTGAGTTGCCCCATCGATAGAAAGGTCTTGTTCGTAGATTTGAATCGACCGACTGGAGAGAGCCTTGTGAATATTTTCGATGCGGAGTTGGGCAATTGCGGGGGCTAAACTTTCCACTATATGAGTCCCCACTAATTGCCGGACAGTCCCCACTATATTGAAGTTAGACGTTGTAATAAATTCTAAATAAATACCCTCTCGATTGATCCGCATGATCAAATCAGGTAACGCCTTGATTAAGGCACTCAAGTGGGCTTCACTGGCTCGCAAGGCTTCTTCTGATTGTTTGCGATCGCTGATGTCTGTAGTAGAACCGACATAGCCGATCACTTCCCCCTTTACATTTCGCTCGGCTACCGCCTGCCCATACACCCAAGAAACGCTACCGTTGGGGCGCAAACAGCGATATTCCCCTCGAAATGGGCGATCTTCCGCAATACTTTGGTTCCATTCCTCGACAAGCCCTTGTTGATCCTCTGGGTGCAAACTCTGTTGCCAGCCCATACCCAAGGATTGATCGGGAGTGAGGCCGATCATGTCACACCAGTGTTGATTGACAAAGAGGTAGTTTCCCTGAATATCGGTACGAAAAATGCCGACGGGGGCCGCTGCAGCAAGGCTAGCATAGCGCTGTTCACTCTCCCGAAGGCGCTCTTCAGTTTGCTTGCGATCGGCGAGTTCTTTTTTGGCTTGTTGATAGGTGCTTGACTGGCGAATGGCGATCGCTATCTGAGTAGACAGTTGCCGCAACAAATCAATCTCGTGGTGCTCCCAACTATATTCAACCGACTGAAAACTGACAATCATCAACCCCCAGAGTTGTTGATTCACCAAAATAGGCAAACGCATTGTGCCGTTGCCATTTGTCATTCCAGTTTCTGACGCATCCAATAGGGCAGGTGCTACTTCAATCACACCCTCCTGGTCAAATCGATTAGCCTCTTCTGTGGCGCTGGCTTCTGCTACAGTAATACCCCCTGATCCGCTATAAAATTGGCAAATTGAAACGCGATCGCACCCCAAAAATATTTGAATTTCCCGTACAATGGCATCGAGAATATCTTGGATATTTAACGACAGTCGAATTTGAGTCATGACTGTTTTCAGCAAGCGATCTTGCTCAATCTTTCGGCATAGGGTTTCGGTTCGTTCTTGAACCTGCCGTTCTAGTTCAATCGCCTGATTAGTGTGAAATTCAATTTTCTCCGATTCTAGGTCTAAAACCTTCTGAGCCAAAGCCTCTATTAATGGGTAGAGTTCTGATGGTTCTGGCTCTTTTACTACCTGATTGCGAGTCACAATACCTCTGAGTTCTCCCCTGGGGTTTGTCACTACAACTTGCTGAATCCGCTGTTGCTCAAAGATTTGATAAGCTGTCAACAGTGAGTCTTCGGGCTTAACAGCAAAGATAACTGGGTTCATAACACTTTCGGCAGAATAGCTCTCTAGATTCAGCCCTAATGCCTGAAACTGCACCACATCCTGCTCTGTGATAATCCCAATGGGAATTCTCAGGGGTGATTGCTCATTCTGTGTGTGTGTAGGTGCGTCTGTCTCTTGAATGATTACAACTAAATCAGCGCACTGCTGAACCATTAATTGGGCGATCGCCAACATCGTTGCATTGGCTTCAGCAGATACGATTCGAGCTGTCATCACCTCGCTTACAGGGCGTAACCGCAATAGATCAATTGAATAAGTATTTTGCTGCAAGGTTGTATCGGTGAGCAAGCCCACTACCTTCCCCTGTTCATTGACAAGGGGAAGATGTCGAATGCCCTGCTGCTTTAATACATCCAACACCGCCGGGATACTGGTAAACTCGGCCTCTCGGAGAGTTGTGCCCTGAGCGGTCATCATGTCTTGGACTACAACATGATCAATGACATTTCCCAGTGCAATCCATCGCACGATATCAGTTTCCGTGACAACCCCAACTGGGGTTCCAGCTTCAATAACCAAAATGCAACTAGCGCGCGCTTTAAGGAGTGCTTCTTCTAGGACTGGCAATGGTTCCAACAGTTGACAGCTTGTAGACACTCCACTGATAGAGGCGATCGCCTCTATCAGTGGAGTGTCTAGGCTAACAGTCAATGGGTCTCGAATAATCGCTGACTGTCGCTCAGCATTGTTTAGCCCAAGAGTGCGTAGCAACATGGCAGTTAATAAAGATACAAGAAGAATGGAGAGTATCAAAAAATGCAGTGATAGAGGCAGAGAGATCTGATCCTTAGAATTCCCTGTATTGATGCCATTCCACCACCTGATATTTGCGGTAATTAGAAATTTCTGCCATAGATTTTTGTATAGCCATCGCGGTGGAGCTTAGGACATGTCTCTGTCATTCCCGTGAACACGGGATCCATTAGTCCCGTGACACTGAAGATAGATTCCCGCATACGCGAGAATGACAGAAACATGTCCTATTGATCATGGCTAACGCTGTAAGGATGAACCTTACAGCGAATAGCAAAACCATAGACTACACTTAGTCGTCAATATATTTAGTGGTTAATAAGGCGTATTCTCTAGATTGGCGTCATAAAATATTGAGATCTACGAGAACGAATCAATTTCACAGCGGTCACTCGCTCAATGGTCTCGGGTCTCAGCCCAAGGTTGTCACTCGGCTGCTGAAACAATACCTTGAAACAGGTCAACATGTTCCTAAGACCCGGCCCGATCGGCCAGAGTCTTCATCCCTCACATTTCAAGCAGCTAAGAATTGGGTCATAGCTCAACCTAAGATTGCCCGAGTAAAACTGCATCAGATACTGGAGTTATAAGAACCCATACAGGCAAACTAAGCTCTCTGTGCCAGGTGATGCAGCAATTGAATTGACCTGTAACCCTCTTTATTCCAGCGAGCAGGTATAAGGCTTGCGAAAAGACGATTGAAACGAGGTGAGAGACGTTCGATCCGAAGATTTAGTTTTGATCAACGAGTCACGCGCTAATTTAGGGTTAATTCGCCGGGTTGCTCGGTCTATTCGGAGACAGAAAATCTATAATACTCAGTCTAAATGAGGCAAAATCTTTTGAGAGCAGCAGAGTGGTTGAGATAGCCTTTTCCTAAGCTTCGAAAGGCAACTATAGCAGGTTTCAAGAATACAGAATCAATACAAGTATAAGTTTTGTACGGAAAGCTAACCAGCCATTTTTCGGCTCTCCATAATTCTAAAATTTGCTATGGCCAAAACTACTTTGCTTATTGCTGCTGCCCCTGATAATTATGAAAATTGCATACATAGAGTTTTGAATTTAAAACTGAGGAGTGCTGAACCAACGGGTGAAACGCTAGCTACAATTTCTGAAAACTTATTCAGAATTTCACAAAAGCACGCTGCTATTCAGCAACACCTAAAAATCTTCGTAGATTCACAATGAGGCATCAGATCGAGCTGACCTGTTCTGCTAATAGGGGAAAGCCTAAATCTTCTCGCTGACTCAAATAAAGTTGTGCAACTTTCCGCGCTAGTACTCGTACCCGTGCAATGTAACGAGTTCGTTCAGTTACAGAAATTACGCCTCGGGCATCTAGTAAATTAAATGTATGTGAACATTTCAACACATGATCATAGGCAGGTAGCACTAGTTTCTGCTGCATTAGACGCTCTGCTTCCTGTTCATATATTCCAAATAGTGTGAACAATGTTGTCGCTTCCGATGCCTCAAAATTATAGGTCGAGTTTTCGATCTCACCCTGCAAGAAGATATCTCCATAGGTGAGTTGATTGTTCCACTGGATCTTGAAAATTGAGTCTACATTCTGGAGGTACATTGTCAACCGCTCCAATCCGTAGGTAATTTCAATAGACACAGGACGGCAATCTATTCCTCCACATTGCTGAAAATATGTGAACTGAGTCACCTCCATTCCATCTAACCAAACTTCCCAGCCAACGCCCCATGCCCCGACAGATGCATCCTCCCAGTTGTCTTCTACAAACCGGATATCGTGATCGCCTGGTTTAATTCCAAGTGCTTTGAGAGAATCTAGATAAATTTCCTGGATATTGTCTGGTGATGGCTTTATCAGTACTTGGTACTGATAGTAGTGTTGTACCCGATTAGGATTTTTTCCGTAGCGTCCATCTGAAGGTCTGCGGCAAGGCTCAACATAAGCGACAGACCAAGGTTCTGGCCCAATCGCTCTTAAAAAGGTATGAGGACTCTTTGTTCCAGCTCCCTTTTCCGTGTCATAGGACTGGATAATTAAACAGCCGCGATCGCCCCAAAAGTCATTCAGCGTCGCAATTACATCTTGAAAATTCACAACAACTCGTCTCCCTCAAGGTACACAACCGACCTCAATTCTCCCCCAAAAGGTACTTCTCAAATAATTTGGGACAAATTTCCTTCGTTAGGAGTTGACAGGTATAGGGATAGTTGCTAACTTAATAAAGCGGTTAGAGGGAGCCGAGCGAACGAAAGTGAGCGGAGCGACACATCAGCCGACCGAACCTAGGAAAAAGAATAGTTTGG
>Ga0105044_10002735_pt1 | contig 24177 bp, 21 predicted proteins | sample MAT01_FD_78092 | JGI IMG/M metagenome (GOLD analysis project Ga0105044, IMG submission 78092) | Freshwater microbial communities from Lake Fryxell liftoff mats and glacier meltwater in Antarctica - MAT-01 | ecosystem: Environmental > Aquatic > Freshwater > Ice > Liftoff microbial mat | place...
ACCCCAAAACATATGTGGCCGTCCAAGCGGAGAAAGTCGCCCCGGGCATTTACAAAATAGTGCCAGCGCAAGACTTGGTCAGGGGAGAATACTCCTTCATCAGAGCCAGCGCGGCCTCAAGAGAAGCACTCAAACGCGGCGACATTGACCTGTTTGATTTTGGCGTGAAGTAGTAAATCGCTTTTGACCCCTTTACGGTCAACCCCACTACCCCAAGCTTGCCCCACCACCGGCACCCGTTAGAATTCGCGGCAACCCTAAAGGAGATCGTCTTTATGAAACGTTGGACGTGGCTGGCCAGTTTGTTGATCGTCGGAACTTTGATTCATGCACAGGCGCAAGAGCCGGTGACCGTCGCCGACCCCGCCGCGCCGCGCGAGCCGGGCATCTATTATTACTCCGAAGCCGGTGGCGCCAAGCAACTGACCAAACTGCCGCTGTCTTCCTATGACAAGACGAAGTCGGGGTTTGCTTTCTTTGGCGGTTACGGCCAGCAGACCAAAACCAAAGCCGTGATCGAAGGCGGCCACGCCGCGGTGCAACTCGCCGACAACCATCCCATTTTCTACTTTCACTTTGCCGCCGTCGCCGCCGGCCTCGGCGAAAACGTCGCGCAGACTCCCGACGATTATGTGTTGTCGAAGTTGGAATTGAAGAACAAGGAGCGCCGGCTGGTCGTCGGCAAGCAAGGATTGTACAGCGGCTCCAAGGTCGGCGCCGACAAAAAGAAGCTGGCCGGCTTCACCGTCGAGAAAGTTGGGGACGCGACTTACAAAGTCACCCCGGAAAAGAACCTCGCCGACGGCGAATACTGCTTCTTCCGGCCCATCGCCGGCCAAGGCACGTTTTTTGACTTTGGCATCCAGACCGTCGCCGCCGCAAAAAAATAGTGGTCTTACGCCGCCCGGTAGCCGAAGAAGCCGCGCGCTTTGATGATCGTGACCACGGGGGCCGGCACCATCGTCTCCCACGACGGGTCGCCTTGCTCGATGCGGGTGAGCACTTCGCGGGGGAAGATGTGTAACTGGCCGGCGTCGAACTTGCGGAGCGGCTCGATGTATTCGTTCTCGATCATGTGCGCATAGAGATGGCGCAGCCGGGAGGAGACGCGCATGTTTTCGGCGGTGACGAGTTCGCCGGTGGCGATGTGGCGGAACGGATACACGTAGAGTTTTACGTCGCCTTTGAATAGCCGGCCCAGGCCTTCGAGAATGCCGCCTTCGAGGTCGCCGTAGTATTTCTCGTCGAAGATCTGTTCCAATGTCGGGATTCCCAGGACGCTGGCGATGCGTTGGTCGGTAAACCGGCGCAGGTGGCGGGTCAGGCGGTGGAAGGTGGCGTGGCTCGAAATCATGACGGGATGACCGAGCGCGCCGAGCATGTCCACACGCGCGAGGAAATCGCGGTGATCAATGACGCCTTGCTGCAACAGATTGCGCAGCGTCATCTCCAGCAACACCACCGGCGCTTGACCCTGCATCTGCGGATCGGCCAGGAGTTGGTCGCGGGCGCGGTCGAGCATGTCCACGGTGACGTTGGTGACCGGCCGGTAACTGCCGCGGGCGACGAGGATGGGTTTTTTGTAGAGCAGCTCGGCCGGCTCGATGACATCGCCGGCTGCGGTGAACATCGCCGCATCCGTCAATCCCTGCTCGACGAGTTGCAGCGTGAGCAGCCGGTTGTCCACGCCGGGGAAGGCGGGGCCGCTGCACTTGATCATATCCACTTCCACATTGTTGCGGCTCAGATCGTCGAGCAACGTGCCGATCAGCCGCACGGGATCGTCGGCGTGATAGAACGCGCCGTACATCAGGTTCACGCCGAGAATGCCGAGTGATTCCTGTTGGCGGACAGGGTCGGCTTCCCAGAGCCGGGTGTGGATGATGATCTCCGAGGGCGCGGCGAGTGGCGCGGCTTGAAACCGCACCCCCAACCAGCCCACGCCGTCTTCTTTCCGCGAGTAACTCCGCGTCGCCACCGTATCCGCAAACACAAAGAAATATGTCTGCCCGCCCCGGGCGGTGGCGAGCCGTTCGAGCAACAAATCCCATTCGTGCGCGAGCATGGATTGCAGCCGTTGCCGGCTGACGTAGCGCTGGCCGGAACCATAAATCGCGTCCGACACCGCCATGTCGTACGCCGACATTGTCTTGGCGACCGTCCCGGCCGCGCCGCCCACGCGAAAGAACCAACGCGCCACTTCTTGTCCCGCGCCAATTTCCGCAAACGCGCCATACCGCAGGCCGTCCACGTTGATCTTCAGGGCTTTTTCGTGCGTGGTTAATTGTTCGTGGCTCACGCGCAGGATTATCCACAAGCCTGCCGGTTCCGCAACCGTTGTCTTGTGCGGGGTGAGATGGAAAGTGTTGGGCACCCATTTTTAGGTGGTTTGGTGGCGCAAGCGTCCCTGCTTGTGCCGCTCCCGTCGGCCGGGAGCGTGTGAAGCGATTTCCCCAGAGCCTACGGCTGCGCAAGCAGGGACGCTTGCGCCACCAGCCGGACTTGTCGCAGCTTGCCCACCACTTTCAAACACACCCCTTGTGCGCCCAGCCGGGCGCCGCTAGAATCCCGCGTCATGGCGGACCAACCAACCAATATTCCCCCGGCAGCGCGGCGCGGTTTTTGGGCGCTCTGGGTCACGCAGTTTCAAGGGGCGTTTTCGGACAACGTCCACAAGAACCTGATCACGTTCCTCATTCTCGGCCTCACAATTACGGTGGCGGAAAAGGATTGGCTCATTTTGTGGGTGGGCGTGCTGTTTGCGGTGCCGTTTATTTTATTCTCCATGACCGGCGGCTGGCTGGCGTCCCGGTTTAGCAAACGCAACGTGACCATTGGGGTCAAGGTGCTCGAAGTGGCGGTCATGCTGTTGGCGCTGGCCGGTCTAGCCTGGCAAAGTCTGCCGCTGTTGCTGGGGTGCGTCTTTCTGATGAGTCTGCAAAGCGCGTTGTTTGGCCCCTCGAAATACGGCCTGATGCCCGAGTTGTTGGAGGAGGAAGATTTGTCGTGGGGGAACGGCGTGGTGCAAATGGGCACCAACGTCGCCATCCTCCTCGGCACCGTGGCATCGGGGTTTCTGGCGGATGCGTTTGCAGGTCGGCAAGGGTGGTCGGGCGTCGTGCTGGTGGCTCTCGCCATCGGGGGCACGCTCGCCAGCTTGGGAATCTCCCGCTTGCCAGCCGCCGACCCGGCGGCCCGGTTCCGATTCAACATTTTCGGCGACCTGTTTGATCAAGTGCAGTATTGCCGGCGCGACCGGCCGCTGGCGCTGGCGTTGCTCGGCAACACCTACTTCTCCTTTCTCGGCGCGTTGCTGATCATCAACGTGACGATGTACGGCCAGGAGATTTTTCAACTCTCGTTCCGCGACAACGCCCTCCTGCAAACCGCCATCGCCGTCGGCATCGGCGTGGGCGCGTTGGCCGCCGGGTATCTCTCGGGGCGCAAAATCGAATACGGGCTCGTGCCGCTCGGGTCGCTGGGGCTGACGTTTTTTTGCGCGGTGCTGGTGCGGCCGGGGTATTCCATCGCGGAATTTTCCATTTACTTGGCGGCGCTCGGATTTTTCGGCGGGTTCTACATCGTGCCCATCGGCGCGTTGTTGCAGCACCGGCCCGAGAAGACCCGCAAAGCCGGCGTGCTCGGCGCGGCCAACCTGTTGTCGTTTGCCGGGGTGATGCTCGGGTTCGCGGCGAATTTTGGGTTGCGTCAACTCGGCTGGACGCCGCCCCACGTTTTTCTCGTGGGCGCGGTACTGACGTTGGCCGGGACGGTGTATGTGGTGTGGTTGTTGCCGGATTCGTTGTTGCGGACGTTGATCTGGTTGTTCACGCACTCGGTGTACCGGCTGCGCGTGGAAGGGCGGGCGAACATTCCGGAGAAGGGCGGCGCGTTGTTTGTGTGCAACCACGTCTCGTTCGTGGACGCGTTGCTGATCATCGGTTCGACGGACCGGATGATCCGCGCGGTGATGTTCAAGGACATCTACGAGAAGTGGTACATCAAACCGTTCGCGAAGGCGATGAACGCCATCCCGATTTCCTCGCAGCAACGCCCGCGCGAAATGATCCGGTCGCTGCGCGGAGCCACGCAGATGATCAAGGACGGTCATGTCGTCTGCATTTTTGCCGAGGGACAGATCACACGGATTGGGCAGTTGTTGCCGTTCCGGCGGGGCATGTCGTTCATCATGAAAGATGTGGACGCGCCCATCATTCCCATCTGCCTCGACAACGTCTGGGGCAGCATCTTCAGTTACGAACGCGGCCGGTTCTTCGGCAAGATTCCCCGCTATTTCCCGTACCCCGTCACCGTCAGCTACGGCCAACCGTTGCCGCCCACCGCTGCGCCGCACGAAGTCCGGCAGGCCGTGCAGGAACTCAACAGCGCCGCCTGGACGCATCGCAAGGCGCTCATGTTGCCGGTGCCGGTCGCGTTCATTCGCAACGCCCACCGGCATCCGCGCCTGTTCTTGATGAGCGACGCGCGCGTCCCGAAACTCACCTGCGGCGGGGCGTTGCTGAAAACGCTGTTCCTCGCCCAGCGGCTCAAATCGGTCTGGCAAGATCAACCGATGGTGGGCATCTTGCTCCCGCCCTCCGTGGCCGGCGCGCTCGTGAATTACGCCGCGTTGCTCCTCGGTAAAGTGCCGGTCAATCTCAACTACACCACCAACGACGACGTCCTCGCCGCGTGCGCGAAGCAATGTAATCTCAAGACCGTCATCACCAGCCAAGCGTTGTTGGACAAACTGAAACTCACCGTCCCCGGCCAAACCATCCTCCTCGAAGACCTCGCCGCGAAACCGCGCGTCACGGAGAAACTCCGCGCCGCATTGCTCTGGCCCATCCCGGCTCCGTGGCTGGCCCGACTCCTCGCTGCCCCCACCGGCTTGGATTCTTTGCTCACCGTCATCTTCTCCAGCGGCAGCACCGGCGAACCCAAAGGCGTCATGCTCTCGCAATACAACATCATCTCCAACGTCGAACAATGCGCGCAAACATTCGCCTTCCGCCACCACGACAAAATCCTCGGCATCCTCCCGTTCTTCCACTCGTTCGGATTCACCGTCACGCTCATGCTACCGGCGCTCTTCGCGATCGGCGTGGTCTATCATCCCAACCCGGTGGATGCGAAAGGCATTGGCGAACTCGTCGAGAAACAACGCGTCACCTTCTTGCTCGCCACGCCAACGTTTCTGCAAGTCTATCTGCGTGGCTGCGCGCCGGAACAATTCGGCAGCCTCCAGTACGTCGTCACCGGCGCCGAGAAACTCCCCGAACGCGTCGCGCAAGCCTTTGAAGATTATTTTGGGATCCGGCCGCTCGAAGGGTACGGCGCGACGGAATGCTCCCCGGCTGTCACCGTGAATACCCGCGACTTCCGCGCGCCCGGCTTGCGCCAAGTCGGTGCGAAACGCGGCAAGATCGGCCACCCACTCCCCGGCATCAGCGTGAAGATCGTGGATCCCGACACCTTCCAACCTATCGCCCTCGGCCAACCCGGCATGCTCCTCGTCCGCGGCCCCAATGTCATGCAGGGCTATCTCGGTCGCCCGGAAAAAACTGCCGAAGTGATTCGGGACGGCTGGTACGTAACCGGCGACATCGCCGCGCTCGACGAAGACGGATTTCTCACCATCACCGACCGGCTCAGTCGCTTCAGCAAAATCGGTGGTGAAATGGTTCCTCACATCAAAGTGGAAGAGAAACTCCACGAACTCGCCGGCGTCACCGTCCAAACCTTCGTCGTCACCGGTGTCCCCGACGAAAAGAAAGGCGAACGCCTCGTCGTCATCCACACACTGCCGGAAGCGAAGCTGAAGCCGGTCCTGGAGCAATTAACCGGCTGCGATCTCCCCAACCTCTGGAAACCCAAAGCGGATCAATTCCTATTCGTTGAAACAATCCCGTATCTGGGAACCGGCAAGCTCGATTTGCGAAAGGTGCGGGAGCTGGCCTCGGGTAAATGAAGCGAGGAACAAAGTGCTTTGCTGTCACGGCAGTCTTTACAGCCCTCGTGACGAGTTATTTGAATCTCGACCGTTTTTTCTGCGGCGGGGATGTACCGGCTAAGTCAGATGCCGTGATTGTCCTCGCGGGGGGGCGCTATACGGTCGGCCGTGTCGCAGAAGGGTTGCGATTGGTAGGCGCGGGATTTTCAACCAATTTGATCGTAAGCGGAGTTGAATTTGACCCCAACAATGCCAACTACGTCCCTGCTGCGGCTAGTCAGTTGGCGGGGCAGTCTGTTTTGGTGGACGGGAAATCTCGAATCACACGCGGCTCATCTTTACTCGCCCGCCAGCTTGCGGTGGAGCGCCAATGGCCCCGGATTATTGTGGTGACTTCGGAATTTCACTGGCGGCGAACCCGCGCGTTGTTCGAGTACGACCTTCCGCCTGGAGTAGAGATTCGCGTTTGCACCGTGCCAGACATCGATTTTCGCCGCTGGTGGGCCAATCCTTACAACTCCCGCATCCTACGCAGTGAGCTACTCTTCTTCACGACGTTCTATCTGTTTCATACGCCTTACGGGGCGATTGGGCTGGGGTTGCTGGCGATTGCGATTTTCATTTGGAGAAAAGCACGACGAGTTCGGGGCCCAAATTGAAACCTGAATCGTTACGCCACATTCAAGACGCGCTCGTTGTCACCCGGTTGGCGAACCGGTGGAAAAGGCCCTGTCCTGAGTTTGACGAAGGTCAGTCGCGCTCACGCCAGCCAGTGTGATTGAAAGGGTGTCGAGTTTCAATCCGGAAGGCACACAAGCAGGGACGCTCGTGCCACCAAGGACGGAGCGGTGCCTTCCAGGAAGCGACGGCGGAACACCATTTTCAAAACACGCTCTAGCCGCGAGGGAGGTTACGCGCCGATTTTTACTTTGATCCGGTCGGCGATTTCCTCGGCGTAGGCGTTGATGACTTTTTGGTCGCGGCCTTCGATGAGGAGCCGGGCTTTAGGTTCCGTGCCGCTGTAACGCAGGAAAATCCGCCCTTCACCGGCCAGCTTGCCTTCCACCTGTTTCACCAACTCCATCACGTCCGGCAGCGTGTCCCATTCCGGCTTCGATTTCACGCGGACGTTCACGACGACCTGCGGAAACTTGGTACAGACCTTCTTCAACTCGCTCAACGGCCGGCCTTTGTCCTTCATGATCCGCAACACTTGCAGCGCGCTGATGATGCCGTCGCCGGTCGTGGCGAAATCGCGAAAGATCAAGTGTCCGGACTGCTCGCCACCGACGTTGTAATCCCCCTTCACCATCTCCTCGATGACGTACCGATCGCCCACCCCGGTGCGCACGACTTTGCCGCCGGCGTTCTTGAAGGTGATATCCAACCCAAAATTACTCATCACCGTGGCAACCAGCGTGTTTTTGGCCAACGCCCCGCGCTGCAACCAATCCAAGCCGGTAATCGCCAACACATCATCGCCGTCCACCAATTCACCGTTCTCATCGCACAACAACATCCGATCCCCATCGCCGTCGTGCGAAATGCCCACATCCGCCCCCACCGCCCGCACCGCCTGACACATCACCTCGGGATGCATACTGCCGCAGCGCTTATTGATGTTCGTGCCGTCGGGCGAGTTATTGAACACCGTCAAGCGCGCGCCCAACTCCCGCAAAATACACGGCGTGCTCTTGTACGTCGCCCCGTTGGCCACATCCACCACCACCCGCAACCCTTCGAGCGTCATGCCCTTCGGGAACGCGGCCTTCGCGTACTCCACGTACCGGCCCAGCGCATCGTCAATACGCATCGCCTTGCCGATTTGCTCCGCCGTGGGGCGAATATTGTCGATCTGACCGGTGAACACCAAATCCTCAATCTCCGCCTCAATCGCGTCATCGAGCTTGTAGCCGTCGTCGCGGAAAAATTTGATCCCATTATCCTCATACGGATTATGCGACGCCGTCAGCACAATCCCCGCATCCGCGCGCAACGACCGCGTGATGTACGCCACCCCCGGCGTCGGCAGCGGCCCGATCATCAACACATCCACGCCCGTCGAAAGAATCCCGGCGGCGATGGCGTTCTCCAACATGTAACCAGACAACCGCGTGTCTTTCCCGATCACGATCTTGTGCCGGCCACCGCCGTGCGCCACGGGCATGCGTTTCTTGAACACATACGCCGCCGCGCGACCGAGCTTCAACGCCGTCTCCGCCGTCACCGGCTCCACATTGGCCACCCCGCGCACACCATCCGTCCCGAACAGTTTTCTCACATTGCTCATTTGGTCCTCGTCTGATCTTCCGGCTCCTTGGATCGCCCGGCCTCCGCCTGGCCCGGCTCCCAAATCCGCACATCCACTTCCACCCGCCGCCGCTCGACCGGCAAATCTGCCAGCGGGTCCGTCGTCAATTCCACCCGCTCACGAAACGATGTGCGCCGGCCGCCCACATCAATCGGCAACGTACTGATCGTCGTCTCCTTCTCCAACCGCGATTTTGGCCCGCGCACCGTCACCTCCGCCGGGTGCAACAACACCCGCTCAATCCGAAATCCCGGCGGCAATTCGCCGACAATCTGCGGCACCACCTTCAACTCGCGATTCACAACCTCATCCACCACCAACGTCACCCGTGCCGGCTGCACCGCGACCGGCTGCACCCACCGCGGTCCCAACACCGCCGCCGGTCCCAGCCGGTAACTCTGCTCCCCCGTGCTCGTCTCCCGGCTCAAATCCAACCGCACCACCAAATCCTCCCGGCTCACCTGCCGGACATCATTGCGCGTGCCGCGAATCTCCACATCCACCATCGTCGTGCTCTGCTGCAACACCATCACGCCCGCCCGCGTCCGCACCTCCAACGGCACCGCCTGCACCACCCGCCGGTCATTCGTGATCCGATTCACAAAAAACCAGACCACCAACGCGATCCCGAACGCGACCAACTTCAACCGCCAATCATGTTTCCACCAACGCATCAGCGTTTCTCCTCGGGCGGCGGCGGTTCGCTTTTGGTTTCTTCCGCCCCCGCAAACCCGGATTCGCTCGCCGCCGGCCGCGCCACCATCACCGCATCAATCCCCCGTCGCACCCAGTCCCGGACCCAATGCGCCTTCGCCGGCAGCGGAATCAGCATCGTCGCCAAAAACGCCCGCAGTCCCGGCCCATCCAGCCCTTGCACCAACTGCCCGCGGTAGGCGACCGAAATCTCCCCCGTTTCCTCACTCACCACCACCACCACCGCGTCTGTCTCCTCTGTCATACCAATCGCCGCCCGATGGCGCATCCCCACGTTCGTGCCCAACCCATCGCGTTGCGTCAGCGGAAAAATGCAGCCGGCCGCCACCACCCGGTCCCCGTGCACAATCACTCCCCCATCGTGCAGCGGTGTATTTGGATAGAAAATCTGCTTCAACAAATCACTCGTCGCCCGCGCATCCAACGCCACGCCGGTCTCTGCCACACCGCGAAACCCCACTTCCCGCTCGATCGCCACCAACGCCCCATGCCGCTTCTGCGCCAGCTCCGTCGCCGCCTCCACAAACACATCAATCAACTCCCCCCGCTGCCGGGTCGTCCCAAAAATCTGTTTGCTCCCCAACTGCGCCAACGCCCGGCGTAACTCGGGTTGAAAAATCACCAACACCGCCACGGCCAAAAACGTCAACACCCGGCTCAAAATCCAATTGATGACCTCCAACTGGAAAATCTGGGTCACCCCCACCACCGCCAACAACGCGATGATAAACCCCGTCAACACCGCCGCCCCGCGCGTCCCGCGAAACAGCAGCATCAGATAATAGACAATGGCCGACAGCAACCCGATCTCAATGACCGGCTTGTAATACGCCACCGCAAATTCAAACAGTGATTCCATACAGCTCTAAACCGCCAAACCGCCCGCGCGGAAGGCCTCCGTCAACCGCACCGCATCCACCGTCTCCGCCACATCATGCACCCGCAAAATCCGTGCCCCCTGCGCCACCGACCACGTCGCCACCGCCACCGACCCCGCCAACCGCCCCTCCACCGCGCGCCCCGTGATCTTGCCGATAAACGATTTCCGCGAAGCCCCCACCAACACCGGGCATCCCAACGTCGTCAACTCCGCCAGCCGGGCCAGCAATTCTAAATTGTGTTCCGCCGTCTTGCCAAACCCAATTCCCGGATCCACTGCAATTTGTTCCCGGCCGATCCCCTGCGCGACCGCCCACTCGATCCGCTCCGCCAAAAACTCCCGCACCTCCCCCACCACATCACCGTACTGTGGATTCGCCTGCATCGTCCCCGGCGTCCCCTGCATATGCATCAACACCACCCCCGCGCCGTGCTCCCGCACCACCGCCGCCAGCTCCGCATCAAACCGCAACGCCGAAATGTCATTCACCACCCGCGCCCCGGCTCCCAATGCCGCCGCCGCCACCGCTGCCTTCGTCGTATCCACGGAAATCACGACCGACCGCTGGGCCGCCAACTCCGCCACCACCGGCACCACCCGCTGCATTTCCTCCTCGACCGGCACCGCCAACGCCCCCGGCCGCGTGCTCTCACCGCCCACATCAATCAAATCAGCACCCGCCGCCACCATCTGCCGGGCCTGTTCCACTGCGCGCCCCCGCTCGACAAACCGGCCCCCATCGGAAAACGAATCGGGCGTGACATTCAAAATGCCCATCACCCACGTCCGCCTCGTTGCCCACCGAAACCGTTCCACCATACGCCGCAGTGTACGCCAAAGCCGGTTGCAGTCCACGCTTTCCGGCGGCGCCACCCCCCTCGACGAAACCACTTTCAACACCGGCCATCTTAAGTGGCAAAACCATGAACACCCGGGCCCTATCCACCAACGAGGAATTGTTCTTATGATCCTGATTACGGGCGCCACCGGCGCCATTGGCCGTGAATTGATCCGCGAACTCATCACCGCCGGCGCATCCGTCCGCGCCATGGCGCGCAACCCCGCCCAAGCCGGCCTGCCCGAAGGCGTCACGGTCGTGCCTGGCGACTTCACCCAGCCGGCGACCTTCACCGCCGCCCTCGCCGGCGTGGATCATGTCTTCCTCCTGCAAAACCCCAACCCGGACATGGTCGCCCAACAAGCCGACTTCCTCGCCGCCGCCAAGAGTGCCGGCGTGCAACACGTGGTGAAACTCTCCGCCATCGGCGCTTCCGCCAATTCCAAAGTACGCATCGGCCGGCTACACGGCGAAGCCGAACAACAACTCGCTGCCACCGGCCTCGGCTGGACGTATCTGCGTCCCAGTTTTTTCATGCAGAACACGCTGCTCTTCGCCCCCACCATCGCGCGCGATGGCAAATTTTACTCACCCACCGGTGCTGGTTTGATGGGGTTTGTGGATGTGCGCGACATCGCCGCCGTCGCGGCCGTGGCTCTCACCCAGGCTGGTCACCAAGGCAAGACGTACACGCTGACCGGCCCGGCCCCGTTGAACCATGTGCAGGTGGCGGAGAAAATCAGCGCCGTCGTCGGCAAGCCGGTGGAGTTCGTGGACATCACCCCCGAACAATTCAAGACCGGGGCAGTGGAACACGGTGTCTCACCGTGGCTGGCGGATGCGCTGAATGAACTGTATGCCGTCGTTCGGGCCGGGTACACCGGCGTGGTCACGAGCGATGTCGCACGGCTGACCGGCCGCCCGCCGGCCAGCTTCGATGATTTTGCGCAACGCTACGCCGCCGTGTTGCAAGGCCGCTAGGCGCCGGCGGGTTCGGGGCCGATGCCGGGCAGGATCGTGGTGTCCGTGCTGTCGGTTGCTTTGGCCGCCGGTGCCGGTGGAACAACGGGCGGAGCGGACCGACGAGGCGGAGTGGTCATCTTGCCTGTTTCGACAATCTCCTGGATTTGGAGCGCGTCGAGCGTTTCGTACTCAATTAACGCTTCCGCCATCGCCACGAGCTTGTCGCGGTGCTGGATGATGATGTCCTTGGCGCGGGCGTAGCTCGCGTCAATGATGGAACGGACTTCTTCGTCAATTTCGCGAGAGGTTTGTTCGCTGACTTCACGCGGCTTGAACATGTCGCGCCCGACAAAGAGATGTTCTTCGCGGTCGCTGACATTGACCATGCCGATTTTCTCGCTCATGCCCCATTCGGTGACCATTTTGCGGGCGATGTGCGTGGCTTGCTTGATGTCACCGGACGCGCCGCTGGTGAAATCGCTGAAAATCAGATCTTCCGCGATGCGACCGCCCATGATGCCGGTGATCTGGTCGAGAAGCTGTTTCTTGCTTTCGCTGTATTTGTCTTTGACCGGCAGGGAGAACGTGGCGCCGAGATACATGCCGCGCGGGATGATGGTGACTTTGTGGAGCGGCTCGGTGTGTTCGAGCTTCGTCATGACCAACGCGTGACCGGCCTCATGATAGGCGGTGAGTTTCTTGTCGTTCTCATCGAGCGCACGGCTGCGGCGTTCGCGGCCCCAGCGGACTTTGTCACGGGCTTCTTCGAGTTCTTCCATGCCGACCGCTTTTTTATCGCCGCGGGCGGCGAGCAACGCGGCTTCGTTGATCAAGTTGGCGAGATCGGCACCGGAGAAGCCGGGGGTGCCGCGGCCGATGACTTTGAGGTCGGCATCTTTGCTGATCTTGATGGTGCGGGCGTGAACTTTGAGAATTTCCTCGCGGCCGATCACGTCTGGCAGATCAATGACGACTTGGCGATCGAAACGGCCGGGGCGGAGCAACGCCGGGTCGAGCACATCTGGGCGGTTGGTGGCGGCGATGATGATGACGCCTTCTTGCGTGTCGAACCCGTCCATCTCCACAAGCAACGCGTTCAGGGTCTGCTCGCGTTCGTCGTGACCGCCGCCGATGCCGCTGAACCGGCTGCGGCCGACGGCGTCAATTTCATCAATGAAGATCAAGCAGGGGGCGCTTTTCTTGCCCTGCTCAAACATGTCGCGCACCCGGCTGGCGCCGACGCCGACAAACATTTCCACGAAATCCGAGCCGCTGATGGAGAAGAACGGCACATTCGCTTCGCCGGCAATGGCTTTGGCCAACAACGTCTTGCCGCAGCCGGGAGGGCCGACCATGAGGACGCCTTTGGGGATGCGACCGCCGAGGCGTTGGAAGCGTTTGGGGTCTTTGAGGAATTGGATGATTTCGTCCAGTTCCTCTTTGGCCTCATTCATGCCGGCGACTTCTTTGAAGGTGACTTTATTTTTATCGCGGCTCAGCATCCGGGCGCGCGATTTGCCGAAGCTCATCGCGCCTTTGCCGGCCATCTTGATTTGGCGAATGAACACGAAATAGAGCAGGCCGACAAACAAGAGGAACGGCAATGCCGACCAGAAGAATTGCACCCAGAACTGGTTCGCTTCGGTGTAATCGAGGGCGACGTTGTGTGACTTGAACAGTTCGCGAATCTTGTCGTCGTAGATGATCTTGGCGGTGAACTTGACGGTGGTCAGCTTGTCCGGCTGGCCGCCTTGTTCGCTGGGATAGTATTCCCCCCGAATCACTTGCAACGCCCCGACGCCGGCGACCACGGTGGCGTTTTTGATGAGGCCCTGTTCCAGTTTTTGTTCCAACTGGCCGTAGGTGATCTCTGTTACTTTCTCGGTTTGCAGATCCCGGAACCGCCAGAGCAGCGGCACAATGATCAGAATTAACACCCACAACACAATCACCCGAACCGGGAACCGCGGATCGCGGCCGTCAGGATTGCGTTTCAGCTTCGGAAAACGGGAAGGTTTCTCGTCCATTAGACTCCTGTAAAATCGGCGCAAGCTAGCACGCTGACTGGGGCATTGCAACAGCTTTGGTTTGCGCGGGCGCAGCGGGACACAGTAGAGTGCCGGCGCATGCTGATCATTCATTCCCCGCGGTGTCTGGAGTACGAGGCACCGGGTCATCCGGAGCGGCCGGCGCGCGTCCGGGACACGGTGGCGTTGCTCGAAGAAGGCGATCATCAATGGCTCGTGCCAGATCCGTGCACGGAAGACCAATTACTCCGGGTGCATCACCCATCCCAACTCACCGCCGTCCGCCTCGGTGACTACTCCGACCACGACACACCGCATTTCCCCCAGATGTATGAACTGGCGCTGCTGGCGGCCGGCGCGGCGGTGCAAGCCGCAACCCACGCGGTGGCCGGCCGGTAGGCGTTCGCCGTGATGCGACCACCGGGCCACCACGCGGAACGGCAACGCGTGATGGGATTTTGTTATTTCAACAATATCGCCGTCGCCGTCGCGGACGTCTTGCACCGGTTCCCGCTGCAACGGGTGGCGATTTTGGATTTCGACTGCCATCACGGCAACGGCACGGAGGATATTTTTCTCGGCGATGACCGGGTGCGGTTTATCTCGTTGCACCAATCGCCTTGCTACCCGGGCACGGGGCTGGTTTCCCGCAAGAATTGTTGGAATTACCCTCTGCCACCCGGCACGGAGCCGGCGACGTTCTGGCCCGCGTTCGCGAATGCGCTCGAACACGTCGCGGGCTTTGAGCCGGACCTGCTGGCAGTGTCGGCTGGCTTCGATTCGCTGCGCGGCGATCCGATCACGCAGATGGCGTTGGAGGTGGAGACGTTCGGCACCATCGGGGCGCGCCTCGGGGCGCTCGGCTTGCCGACGTTTGCGGTGCTGGAAGGCGGTTACGCGCGGGAGTTACCGCAGTGCGTGCAGGCATTCGTGGCCGGTTGGGAACAGACCGCCGTGGGATAATTTGGACTTCCCGCTCTATTTCAAGTTGTGTATGTTGAAAAAAAGGGTCTGCCGTTGACAGAACAAAATAAAGGCATCAGCGTCGCTCGTACCGCCGACCAGGTTTATATCCGGGTCGTCGGACGCGGCACGTTTCAAAACAGCCAGCCGTTGCGCCGGTACGCGCTCGAAACCATCGAACAAGGTTGTCGGCGTTTTACGGTGGATGTGGGTAGCTGTCCGAACATGGACAGCACCTTTCTCGGTGTGCTCGCCGGCATCGGGTTGCGCTTGCGGCAGGATGGCCCCACCAGCGCCGGCCACATCACCATCGCCAACGTCAGCGCCCGCAACCTGGACCTCCTCCAAACCCTCGGCTTGGATCGCCTGTTCATCATCGAACCGCACAAAGGCAGCGGCACCCCCTCGCTCATCCCCGCCGGGGCGGAACTCGAAAAACTCCCCGATTCGGATGTCGAAGCGCTCGCCCGACCGCTCGATAAGAACGAAACCACCGATCTCATGCTCGACGCGCACAACAACCTCGTCCGCGCCGACGAACGCAACGCGCCCAAGTTCAGCAGCGTCACCAAATTCCTGCGCGAAACCGTAGAACGCCGCCGCACCCCTAACGATAAAAAGTAATTCCCGACGGAGACTCACCGGCCATGAAGGACTTTCACATAGAGCAACAAACGCGCGACAACGTCCAACTCGTCAAACTGACCGGGTCACTCGACATGTATTCGTTTCCCCGGCTCGAAGGCCAGTTGAGCGCGATGTTCCAGCAAGGCCACCACCGCGTCGTCCTCGACTGTCGCGACCTCGACTACATCGGCAGCGCCGGCTTGGGCGCGTTGATTGGGTTCGCCAAAGAAGCCCGCGAAAAGGGCGGCGACGTCAAGTTGCTCAATGTCCCCGAACGCATCTACAAGATCATCGAATTGCTCGGTTTCACCAAAGTCCTGCAAGTCCACGATTCCGAAGACCGCGCGCTGAAAAGTTTCACCACATAATCGCCGCCGGGAGGTGGGTCGCCCCATGAACACGCCCAAACACGTCCGCGTCAACAAAACCACGGGCAAAATCAAGATCGAGACCCCGGGCGACGGCAGCTACCTCGCCTACATCCGCACCATGGTCACCGATCTCGCCCGCCAAATTGGGTTTCCCGAAGCCGAAGTTGCCAAAATCGAAATGGCCGTGGACGAAGCCTGCTCCAACGTCCTCGAACACGCCTACGCCCCGCACAAAGAATGGCGCTGGCAACACCGCGAACCCGAAATCCGCCTCGAAGTTCACACCGAAGACGGCCGCCTCGTCATCGAGATCAACGACCACGGCCAAGGCTTCGACTTTGCCAAATACCAGCCCGCCGACATCGAAAACCGGCTCCAACAAATGGCCCAAGGCGGCTACGGCATCTTCATTATGCGCAAGTTCATGGACGAAGTGCAGTACAGCTCCAACGACCAGACCGGTAATACGCTCCGACTGGTCAAGTACTTGAAAAAATCCTGACTCTCCCCCATCCTGTTGCCGAATTTCCATGAAAAAGCAGCCTACTACTCCTGACGTGTCGCCGGATCCCGTCGCGCCCGTGGCGGCCCCGGCCGAAACCGAACTCACCAACCTCCAAGCCCAGGTTGCCGAGAACCTCGACAAATACCTTCGCGCCACCGCCGACCTCGAAAATTACCGCAAACGCGTGCGCCGCGAAAAAGACGAACTCACCGGCTTCGTCCGCGAACAAGTCATCCGCGCCCTCCTCGCCCCGCTCGACAACCTCGAACGCGCCCTCGCACACAGCCAACCCGGCACCCCCCTCCACGACGGCCTCGAACAAGTCCGCCAACAATTCAAACGCGCCCTCGCCGAGTTTGGCCTCGAAGAAATTGTCGCCCACGCCGGTGACGCGTTCGACCCCAACCTCCACGAAGCCGTCAGCCACATCGTCTCCGCAGACCACCCGGCGGACACCATCATTGAACAACACGAAAGCGGTTACAAACTCGCCGACCGGCTCCTCCGGCCCGTCCGCGTCGCCGTCAGCAAAGGGCCCGCCGAGAACGCCTCATGAGCAAGCGCGATTACTACGAAATTCTGGGTGTCGCCCGCGAAGCTTCCGACGAGGAAATCAAAAAGGCCTATCGCAAACTCGCGATCAAGCATCACCCCGATAAAAACCCCGGCGACAAACACGCCGAGGAACGATTCAAAGAACTCGGCGAAGCCTACGAAGCCCTGAGCGATCCGCAGAAACGCGCGGCCTACGACCGCTTCGGCCACGCCGCCTTCGCCCCCGGCGGCGGGGGCGCGGCCGGCCAACCATCGAGCGGGGGCACCAGTGGCGGCGGCGGATTCCACGATCCATTCGACATCTTCCGCGAAGTCTTCGGCGGCCGCGGCGGTAATCTGGACGACCTGTTTGAACAGGCGTTTGGCGGCGGCGGCCCCAGCCAACAACGGGGCGGCGGTGGCCGCGGCAACGATCTCCGCTACGACCTCGAAATCACCCTCGAAGAAGCCTTCGCCGGCAGTGAAAAAGAAATTGTCTTCACCAAACCCGATGGCTGCCCCGAATGCCACGGCCGAGGCACCCCCGACGCCACGAAATCGGAACGCTGCCCCACCTGTCACGGGCGCGGCCAAGTCGTCCATGCGCGCGGTTTCTTCCAAGTCGCCTCCACCTGTCCGCGCTGCAACGGTGCCGGCGAGATCGTCAAAAACCCCTGCAAACGCTGCGGCGGCGAAGGCCGGATCCAGCAACGCACAAAAATTAAAGTTCGCGTTCCCCCCGGCGTGGACAACAGCAACCGCTTGCGCAGTTCCGGCAACGGCGAAGCCGGCACCCGTGGCGGCCAGGCGGGCGACCTGTACGTGGTCGTTCACGTCAAACAGCATGACCTTTTTGTCCGCCAAGACAACGATTTGCTTTGCGAAATCCCGGTCAATTTCTCCACCGCCGCTCTCGGGGGTGAGATCGAAGTTCCCACGTTGAGCGGGTCGGCCAAACTCAAGATTCCCGCCGGCACCCAACCCGGTACCGTGTTCCGTCTGCGCGAAAAAGGCATGCCCAACGTCCACGGCCACACCCGCGGCGACCAGCATGTCCGCGTGCTCGTCGAGGTCCCCACCCGGCTCAGCCGGGCCATGCGGGAAAAGTTGGAGGAATTCGCCCAACTCGCCAACGCCGAATCCTATCCCCAACACGCCAGTTGGGTGGAAAAAGCCAAAAGTTTCTTCAGCAAGTAACCCGCGAGGCATACGCACTGCTCTACCGGAGCAGGGTCATGAACTTCTCGCAAACGATCATGCTGGTGGATGAGGACCCCGAATTGTGCGCCACCCTCGCGCACCGGCTGGGGAAACTGGGCTATCGCGTGGCGCAGGCGCATTCGGCGGAAGACGCCCGCCAAGTCGCCATCCGCGAAACCCCTGCGCTGATTCTGGTGGACCGGGGGTTGCCGGGCGACGGTGCCCAAGCCCAAGCCATCCTCGCCTCGTTGAAACAAGACCCGGACGTGGCGCACATTCCCGTCCTGATGACCAGCGCTCGCGCCGCCATGCTGTCGTGAGAGCTTGAATCCCGCTCCGCCGGCGAGTACGATGCCGGCGTGAACTCCCTCCCTTTCCGTGTGCTCGTTCTCGCGAGCGCGTTAGCCCTCGCCGCCGGCTGTGCCAATCAACAAGAGGCCGCGCAGAAACCACAAATGCGCGCCCTCGGTCAGGCTATGACCACCGACGCCCAACAGATTAGCGACGAGGCGATCGGGCTGGAGATTCGGCGCCGGCTGGAGTTGGCGGATGCCGGCGATGCGGCCACGCTGTTGGTGACCGTGGATGGTGGCCGGGTCACCTTGCACGGGCGCGCGAGTTCCCTGACGGCGGCGTGGCGCGCGGAAGGCGTGGCGCGAGCGGTGGCCGGGGTGCGGGAAATGACGAACCAGATTACGGTCAATCCGTAGCCGGTCGAGTTACGGATTGAGAATCCCGCCCGCTTCTGCTTGGAGGTCCGGCGCGAGTTGGAGCGCTTGTTGCGCGTACGCGGTGGCGGCTTTGTCCTGACCAAACTGTTTGCAGAAGGCCGCGAGTTGGAGATAGCGGCGCGCGCGGGAATCAGCCGTCTCCGCCGCGGCAGCGCCGGCGTACGCCGCCCCCATCTTGATAAACGCCGCCGGCGGCAGATCACGCCACGACATGATTTGCTCGCCAAAAGGAAGTTGGAGAATCAATTCCGTTTCGCTGCCGTTGATGATCTTGCCTTCCAACGGTGCCCCGACCCGGTTCTTCAACAAGCTGCCATCGAACGGTTGTTTCCGCAGATCGGCCAGTAGTTGCGCTTTGAAGACGACCAGCAACTTGGCGATTCGGAGTCGCGCCTGAATCAACTCGCGGCCGGTCGGGGTGACCACGGTGGGGGCGAACGCTTCGTACTTGGCGAGCACGCCCGCAAAATCATACCGCTGCGCCAGGGGGAGTATTTCCGGCTCGATGGTTTGCACCAACGCGGCTTCTTCCGTCGCGCGGAGTCGTTGTTTTTCTTCCGCAGCGGCGCGCACTTTCTCGGCCTCGGCGCGGGTGAGGGCGGCGGCTTCTTCCTGTTTGGCAAGGAGTCCGGCCAGTTTCTCGCGGCGTTTTTGATACAGAGGCTTGATGCCACCGGAGGTGCCAGGGTTTTCGAGGGCGACGTTCAGTTTTTCGAGGGCGCCGGTGATGTCGTTGGCTTGTTCGAGTCCCGTCAACTCGTCCAGAAAGCTGGTCGCGGTCACGCATTCACGGAGGAGATTTTCGGCGAGCGGCTGGAGCGCGAACGCCCACCGTTGCCGGTCGTCCACCGGCAGGTTGCGATAGCGGCGGAAAGATTCGGCAGCTTTTTGCAGATCGCCAGTCTCCATGTATTTGAAGCCGGCGCTGAAATGGGTCAACGCCGCCGCCCACGCCGGCAGGCGCGGGAGGGCTTCTTCCAATGTTCGCAGCGGCATTTCGCCGGCCATCACCATGGCCAATGTATCGTTGAAGTTGCCGGTCGTAACCTTGTCCGGCACGCGTTTGGGCGCGCCGGTTTGGAAGGCTTTGGCGAAGGAAGCGAGGGCTTGGGCCGGCCGATATTGAGTGAGCATGGCCAAGCCTTCGAAGTACGCGATCCATTGGCGATGCCGGCTCCGGGCAGGCCCTAGGAGCCGGCGCGCGGTGTCGAGCGCCACGTAGGCGTCTTGATGTTGGCCTTGGGCAAGTTGGGTCAGGGCAAGGTTGAAGGCGTTTGCCCACGCGGCGTCTTCTTGAAAATTGATTTCCTCGGTCGCGACCGGCGTGACCGGTGTCACGGGGGCGACGGGAGCGGGTCGCGGCGCGACAACCACCGGGGTGCCGCCGGTCGGGGCGGGGTTGGGTGTGTTGGTTCCAGCAAGTGTCGGGGGAGGTAAAGGCGGGGGCAGTTGGGCCGGCCCTTGGAAGATGGCGACACGATTTGTCCAAACGAAAATCACGATGCCAAACCCGATGACAACTGTGGCCAGGGTGATGATCAGGGATTTGAGCGGCACTTGTTCGCCGGTCGAGGCGGTCAGGGTGCGGTTTTCTTCGGAGAGTTTGAGGTTGGTCAGGGCTTCGTTGAAGTCGTGGATCAACTCGTCGTAGGAATCGTACCGTTCCGCCGGGTTTTTGGACAGCATGCGGCCGATGACGTGGGCGGTGAATTCTTGAATGGTGGGCGCGTAGGTTTTCAGCGAATGAGCCGGCTGGGTGGCGTGTTTGGTGACGACTTCGCTGGCGGTGGCGGCGTCGAACGGCGGACGACCGGCCAGGGCATGAAAGAGCGTGGCGCCCAACGAGTAGATGTCGCTGCGCACATCTTCGGGGTGGCCGCGGAGTTTTTCGGGGGCGATATAATAGGGCGTGCCCCAAATCGGCTCGGTCGACGTGCTGCTTCCTTCGCCGACTTGCGCTTGGGCGCGGGCGAGACCGAAATCCACAATCTTGGGGGTGTTGTCTTCCCCGTAGAGGATGTTGCCGGGTTTGATGTCGCGGTGGAGCAAGCCGCGTTGATGGGCGGCGCGGAGGCCGGCGGAGATGTTTTGGCCGTTCAGCAGCACATCTTTTTCCGGCAGCTTGCCCAGCGTGGAAATCCGATCGTCCAAACTGCCGCGCTCCAAGAGTTCCATGGCGAGGTAGTACTGGCCTTCAAATTCCCCGAAGGAATACACCTGCGCGATGTTGGGATGATTCACCGCCGCCGCCGACCGGGCTTCACGGGAGAAATTTTCGATAAACTCAGGTTGGGAGGCGAGCTTCTTGCGGAGGATTTTCAACGCCAGAAACCGGCTCAGCGAGAGATCAATCGCCTTGTACACCGTGCCCATGCCGCCGACACCCAGGGGGTTCAGGAGGAGAAAGTTACCAAATTGCAGGGGCACCACGGAAACCGCGCCGCATTGGGGGCATTCGACGTGGGCAAAAGCCGACCGGCCCGTCAAATCGATCACCCCATTGCAGGAGTGACAGTTGATGGAATCTGGAACCTTGCCTGGAACTTCGCTCACCTGCGGAACTTAGCACGCGCGTCAAACCGCCAGCAATAGGAAAGGCAACCCACGCCGGCGCCAAAAAAACGCCATTGACTTGCGCGAGCGGACTGAACATCATGCGGCGGTTTTTACAGCGATTGCCCATGTCGAAACTTCATATTCTCTCTGGCGTCCTCGAAGGCAAAACAGTTGATCTCACGGAAGAGCGGATAACGCTCGGGCGCGGGCTGGACAACATGATCCGGCTCGAAGACGGCACCATTTCCCATCACCATGCGATGCTCGTCCAAGATGGCTCGGACTACACCCTGCGCGATCTCAACTCGACCAACGGCACGCGCGTCAACGGCCTGCGCATCGTCGAAACGAAACTCCACAATGGCGACGCGCTCCGGTTCGGCTCGGTCGAAGTTCGGTACGAATCCGACACCAAGAAATCCAGCCAACCGCTCCCCCCGGCCCGCACCGGCGTGGATCTCACCCAGATCAGCCTTGGCGCCGAGAAACCGCCCACGTTCACCTCTGCTTCCCCTTTTGGACACAAACAAATCCAGAAACCCAACTATCTCCTCTGGATTGTCATCAGTTTGGGAGTGGTGGCCGTCGTCGTCCTCGCCCTGCTCGTCGTGAAATTTCTGGGCTTGGGCAGTTGATGCGCCCACCCCCGCGCCGCCACCTGCCGGTACTGTTGTTGAATGATGTTTTGGTATTCACAGACATCACCCCATGAATCTGCTGGCATTGCCGAAGTCGTGAATTGGGTGGTTTTTCTCCTTGTCCGCGTTTGTTGATCCCGGTCAATCCTGTGATTCCGCCGCCGGCGTAGGCTGCGGTTCACAACGACGGGTCATCACAATCAGGAAAACCATCACACCATGAACATGTTTTGTTTCCAATGCGAACAAGCCAGCCGCGGCACCGGCTGCATCACCGCCGGCGTCTGCGGGAAAACCCCGGAGACCGCCGCCCTCCAAGACCTCATCATCCATGCCGTCAAAGGCATCGCCATGTACGCCCACCGCGCCGCCCAGCTCGGCGCCCGCAGCCGTGACCTCGACGTCTTTGTCACCGAGGCGATCTTCGCCACTGTCACCAACGTCAACTTCGACCCCGCCCGGCTCCAAACCATTCTCCAGAACGCCGGCACCGCCCTGCGCGACGCCCACGCGCTCTACGAAACCACCGCCCGCCAGCAACACGTCCCCGTCGAAAAACTCCACGGCCCCGCCGCGTGGCAATACATTGACGACCGGTCCCAACTCATCGCCCAAGGCAAAGTCGTCGGCATCCAACACCGGCTCCCGCTGCTCGGCTCCGACATCACCGGGCTGCAGGAGTTGCTGATGTCCGGCGTCAAAGGCACCGCCGCCTACGCCGACCACGCGCTCATCCTCGGTCAGGAAGACGCCGCCGTCTTCGCGTTCTTCCACGAAGCGCTCGACTATCTCACGGACGACCGGCCCAGCTCGGACGCGCTGCTGGCGCTCTGCCTGAAATGCGGGGAAGTGAACCTGAAAGTCATGGCGTTACTCGACACCGCCCACACCAACGCCTACGGCCACCCGGTTCCCACGCCCGTGCGCATTGACGCCGTCAAAGGCCAAGCCATCCTCGTCTCCGGCCACGACCTCAAAGACCTCGAAGTCCTGCTCCAACAAACTGCGGGCACCGGCATCAACATCTACACCCACGGCGAGATGCTCCCCGCCCACGGCTATCCCCGGCTCAAACAATTCCCCCACCTGGTCGGCAACTACGGCGGCGCGTGGCAGGACCAGAAAACCGAATTCGACGCCTTCCCCGGCGCGATTCTGATGACGACCAACTGCATTCAGGAGCCGAAGGAAAGCTACCAAGGCCGGCTCTTCACCTGCGGCCTCGTCGCCTGGCCCGGCGTCCAACACATCACCCACCGCGACTTCACCCCGGTCATCGAAGCCGCCCGCCGCGCCGACGGCTTCCCCGCCGACGGCGCCGGTCGCACCATCACCGTTGGGTTCGGCCACCACGCCGTCCTCGGCGTCGCCGACCAGATCATTGCCGGCGTCCAAGCCGGCACCATCAAACACTTCTTCCTCATCGGCGGCTGCGACGGCGCCAAGTCTGGTCGCGATTACTACACCGAGTTTGCGGAGTCCGTGCCGGATGATTGCGTCATCCTCACGTTGGCGTGCGGCAAATACCGGTTCAACAAACTCCACTTCGGCACACTCGGTGGTCTGCCGCGCCTGCTCGACATGGGCCAGTGCAACGACGCCTACTCCGCCATCCAGGTCGCCGTCGCGCTTTCCAAAGCCTTTAACTGCGGCGTCAACGACCTGCCGCTCTCGATGATCCTCTCGTGGTACGAACAAAAAGCCGTCTGCATCCTGCTGACGTTGCTCCACCTCGGCATCAAAAACATCCACCTGGGCCCGTCGCTCCCCGCGTTTGCCACCCCGGCGATGTTGAACGTGCTCATCGAGAAATTCCACATCCAGCCCATCGGCACCGTGGAGAACGACCTCAAAGCCTGTCTCCAAGTCGCCTGAGCGACCGCGCACGGCGCGGCGCGCCCCGTCCTTCTGTCGCGTTCTTTGCCAGGCCGCGCCACACCTCCCCGGCATTCCGGTACATGCGGCACGACGCCACATCCGTCGCGTCACTCAAATCCGTCCGCAACCTCGCCCGCCGCGTGCTTCATCTCTCAGCCTTCATAATTTCCCGCAACGCGCCTTCTAACTCCCGGTATTGAAACCGGTACCCGCTCCCCTCCAACCGGAACGGGAACACCTGCTGGCTTGCCAACAATAACTCCCCGGCCATCTCGCCAAAGATCACCCGCGCGACCGGGCCGGGCACCGGAAAAATCGTCGGGCGTCCTAACACCTTGCCGAGCGCCTTCGTAAATTGTCGGTTGGTCACCGGCTGCGGCGACACCACATTCACCGGCCCGCGCAAATCTGCCGCCGTCAAGGCATGCACAATCGCCCCCACCGCATCCTCCAACGCCACCCAACTCCAAAACTGCCGGCCGCTCCCC
>Ga0105044_10002736_pt1 | contig 24176 bp, 22 predicted proteins | sample MAT01_FD_78092 | JGI IMG/M metagenome (GOLD analysis project Ga0105044, IMG submission 78092) | Freshwater microbial communities from Lake Fryxell liftoff mats and glacier meltwater in Antarctica - MAT-01 | ecosystem: Environmental > Aquatic > Freshwater > Ice > Liftoff microbial mat | place...
ACGCGTTGGGCCGAGTACGCTAGGGGTGGATCGGCACGTGACGACTGGTATTCGCACACGCGTTACGCATGATCAAAGGCGCACGTCCTATTCGAGGTAAAACAGGTGAATACTCATCCTTCCACAATGCTGGTACCGTGATGAACGAGTCCATTGGTGAGCCGTCCGCCACGCCTCCGGTGCACCGCGTTCGAACGCAGTGCCGGGCCTGCGGCGCGGAACGCTTGACGCGATTTCTGGCGCTTGGGCCTCAGCCACTGGCGAACGCCAACCTGGCAACGATCGATGACGCCCAGCGGGAAGAACGATACCCGCTTGACGTCTACTTTTGCGAAGGGTGCTCGTTGGTGCAACTCGCCGACGTGATTGATCCTGAGGTGCTGTTTCGCCACTATCTGTACGTGACGGGGACGTCCGAAACGATCGCCGCGCACAACGTCGCGTATGCTCGCACGGTCACCGATCTCCTGTCGCTGGGCGCCGATGATCTGGTGGTGGAGATCGCCAGCAACGATGGGAGTCTGCTCCGTTGTTTTCGGGATCTGGGCGTTCGCACTCTCGGCGTCGAACCGGCGACGAACATCGCAGAGATTGCGCGTAGCCATGGGATCGAGACGGTCGGAAGCTTTTTCGATGGCGAGGCGGGGACGCGCTTGCGCGCGGCGCATGGTCCTGCGCGTGCGGTGATCGGCAACAACGTGCTGGCGCACGTCGATGACACGCAGGATTTCTTGCGCGGAGCCTGGGAGCTTATAGACGGCGGTGGCTTGGTGATCACCGAAGTGCCGTACGCTCGCACGATGCTGGAGCATCTCGAGTACGACACGGTCTATCACGAACACCTCTGCTATTTCTCCGTCACGGCGCTGCACCGAGTTTGTGAGTCGGTCGGTTTGACACTGGTACGGGTCGACGAAGTTCCCGTGCATGGTGGATCCGTGCGCATGTACGCCGGCCGACGCGAGCACTATGCGACGTCCAGCGAAAGCGTCCTGCGGATGATCGCGGAGGAGAAGGCGATTGGCCTGACGAGTCTCGCACGCTGGCAGCGGTTTGCGGTCGATGTTGAGGCGCAGCGCGTGGCACTCCGCGCGCTTTTGGTGCGGCTGCAGGACGAGGGGAAGCGCGTCGCTGCATATGGCGCACCGGCAAAAGGAAACACGCTGCTCAACTACTGCGGTATTGGCACCGACCTCGTGCCGTACACGGTGGATCGCAGCGCATTGAAGGTAGGAACACTCACGCCGGGTATGCATCTGCCGGTGTTGCCGGTCGAGACCCTGCTCGACCGTCAGCCGGACTATGTGGTGATCCTGGCGTGGAACTTTGCGGACGAGATTATGCGCCAGCAGCAGGAATTTCGCGACCGGGGTGGGCGCTTCATCGTGCCGATTCCCTTCCCGGTGATTGTGTGAGCATGCGCCACGGCGCCCGCGCGGCAGTCGGGTGGGCGCTGCTGTTTATCGCGGGTTATGCGGCGGCTCTTTCGCTGATTTCTGCGGGGCCGTCGCCTGCCTATCAGCACTATCTCGCGCCACGCGCATTCCTCACGCGACCGCTCGGCCTGACGGTGCTGGCGGTGCAGGTGACGATGGTGCTGTTCGCGCTTCGCACGGACCTGCGGACTCTGATAGTGCGAGCGTTCGCGCTCTGTCCGGGGTGGCGATTCCCGCTCCTGTTACTGGCCCTGCTTGGGTCGAGTGCGGTCGTGGGGAAGGACATTCCACGGTTCTTTGGCGAGATGCTGACGTCGGCTTCGATTCAACTGATCAGCCTCGGCAATCTCGTGTTGGTCGTTCGCGCGCTACCGACGGTCGTGCTCCGCGGGCTCGATGACCGATTCGGGCGTTTCCTTGGCAGCGACGTCGCCTATGGCGACGATATCGCTCCGCAGACCGACCGCTTCAGCATCGTGACCGCGCTCAGCGTCCTGATCGCGTGCCTCACGCTGCACTTCGTCGCCTATAACCACCATCCGCACATCCCTGACGAGGTCGCGTACCTGTTTCAGGCGCGAACATTTGCCACGGGCCGTGTTGCGGTGCCCAACCCACCCGTCCCCGAAGCGTTTGGGCTGTATTTGTTTGATAGTGGTGCGAAGGGATGGTTCAGCCCCGTACCGCCAGGATGGCCAGCGGCTTTAGTGCCCGGCGTGCTGATCAGCGCACCGTGGCTGGTGAATCCCGTCTTGACCGCCCTCAATGTGATGCTGTTGTATCTGGTTCTCCAGCCGCTGTATGGCCGGAGCGTTTCGCGACTGGCGACGCTGCTGTTCGCCGGTTCGCCGTGGAATCTGTTTCTCGGCATGAGCTACATGCCGCACGCCTTCACGATGTGTTGTGCCCTCGCCGCCTCGTTTAGCGTGATGAATGCACGACGCACCGGACATGCGAGATGGGGGTGGATCGGCGGTATCGCACTAGGGATCATCGCGAGCGTGCGACAACTTGACGCGATGATCATGGCTGCCGCCCTCGGCCTGTGGGCCATCGGTCTTGGAGGGCGACGCCTGCGCGCATCCGGCACCGCGGGACTCGTGCTGGGGTCCATGCTCGCTACGGCGCCATTGTTGGCGTTCAACAAATACTTCGCAGGAAAGATCAGCACGTTTCCCATGATGGCATACATCGATCGGCTGTATGGGAAGGGCGCCAACGATTACGGGTTTGGCAAGGATCGCGGCATGGGGTGGGCGCTTGATCCCAATCCGGGCCACAGTCCGCTCGACGGTATCATCAATACGTCGCTGAATGTGTCGGCGACCAATGTGGAGTTGTTTGGTTGGAGTGTCGGATCGCTGGTGTTGGTATACGTGTTCGTGTTGCGCGGTCGATTCCTCGTAGCGGACCGCCTCATGCTGAGCCTCATCGCGCTCACCTGGCTGGCGTATTTCTTCAATTATTATTCCGGTGGCCCTGACTTTGGCGCCCGCTACTGGTTCCTGATGATCGCGCCGTTGGTCTCGCTGACGGCGCGGGCAATCCTCTCGTTTGAGAGGCCGGCCGGGATGGTCGGCGCCGGTGAGATCACACCGCCTCGCTACAACAGTCGGCTGTTGACCGGCGTCGCGTTGTTAGGTGCAAGCGCATGGTTGGTGTTCGTACCGTGGCGCGCAGTGGACAAATACCGATACTTCCGCGGCATGCGACCCGATCTCGTGGACATCAGAAAACGCCATGCATTCGGTCGAGGACTGGTGCTTATCACAGGACAGGAGTTTCCCGACTTCGCGTCCGCCACCACGTACAATCCCCTCGATCTCGGAGCGGATGTGCCCATCTATGCGCGCCGTACAAAACCAGTCACGGATAGCGCCGTCATCTCGGCGTTTCCTGACCGAGTCGTGTGGTTCGTCGATGGTCCATCGGTCACCGGACACGCGTTTCTTGTGCGCACCGGTCCGCTCTCCACGGCTGACGCCCTTCGAATGGTCCGCGTCCCGCCGACCGTGCCGTGATGACTGTGGGATATGCGGGCGTTCGCGTGCTGGTGTTGGGGGCGACCGGTTTCGTAGGGCGCTGGGTTGCGCGTCGCCTGACACAGGAGGGCGCTGCGGTGATCTGCGGTGTTCGCAATGTCGACGCCATGCAGGCGATCGGACACGCGTACGGTTTCGCGACCACTATCGTTCCGGTGGATCTTCTGAGGCCGGAATCCGTTGCCATGCTGATCGATTCATATCGGCCGGCTGTCACCTTCAACCTCGCAGGATACGGTGTTGACCGATCCGAGCAGGATGTGGCCACTTTCTGGCGAATCAATGCCGAATTGGTGGGCCAACTGGGTGATCTTGTGCAACGATACGTCCCATCCGAGCACTGGCCGGGTCAGCGGTTGGTGCACACGGGGTCGGCGCTTGAATACGGCCCCATCGGCGGCCCCCTTCCGGAAGACGCGGCGGCGGCTCCGACGACGCTGTACGGCATCACGAAACTCGCAGGCACCCTCTCGCTCGGAGTTTCGTCGGCCGTGACGGCTCGTCTTTTCACTGTGTACGGACCAGGCGAACATGACGGCCGGCTACTGCCGTCTCTTCTGCATGCACAACGCACTGGCCAATGCGTTCCACTGAGCGACGGAAGACAGCAACGTGACTTCACCTATATTGAGGATGTGGCCGAGGGTCTGCTGCGGCTCGGACGACAACCCGCGACACCCGGCGGCGTGGTGAATCTTGCGACCGGGAGGCTCTGCAGCGTTCGGGAGTTCGCGGAGACGACGGCGACGGTGCTCGGAATTCCAACGAGCCGTCTGGCCTTCGGCTCGCTCCCCTGGCGTGCTGATGAAATGCCCCACGGGGCGGTCGATGTGAAGAAGCTCCGCCAGACGCTTGGGTGGGTGCCGAGTACCAGCGTCGCCGATGGTGTCGCACGCACGGCTTCATTCTCGCGACCGTAGCTGGCATCCACATGCTGTCCTGTTACGTTTCCCCATGCCTTTGATTGTTGGGATAATCGTGCGTTTTCGGTGCCGGCCGTTGCTGCTTCCACGAAGATGCCTATGAGCGACCGTATGATGCCCGAACGCGCCATCGCAAACCTGGACGCGGGACCGCTCGACCTCTCCATCGTGATGCCCTGCTACAACGAGGTCGACAACGTTCCGACGACGGTGCCGAAGCTCGTGCGCGCATTCGCGAACAGCGGCGTGCGGTTTGAAATCGTTCCGGTCGACAATGGGTCGAAAGACGCAACATGGACTAAGCTCCGCGAGTTGGCGGAGCGATATGGTGGTGTCGTGAACCCCGTTCGTGTTGAGACCAACATCGGCTACGGAAACGGCATTCTCGAAGGCATGCGGCATGCCAAGGGCACGTGGATTGGCACGGTGGCCGCTGACGGTCAAGTGGATGCAGAAGACGTATTCCGCTTGTATGAGGCCTGTGCCGAGAGTGACGGCCGTGTCATTGGTAAGGTCCGGCGTCGCTACCGCATGGACGGCTTTTCGCGACGCGTCATTTCGGTGGGCTATAACGTCTTTGTCCGGATGCTCTGGCCGCGCCTGGGCTCATGGGACGTCAACGGCCAACCACGGATGCTTCGCCGGGATATTGCACAGCAGATGGATCTCCAGTCGACGAACTGGCTGCTTGATCCAGAGATGCTCATCAAGGCGCAGCACCTGCGCGTTCGAGTGGTCGAGGTCAACGTGTTTGCACGCATGCGGGGCAATGGGCTTTCACACGTGCGCATGGCGACATGCTGGGAATTCTTCACGCATCTGCTGGACTTCCGCTTCTCCGGCAGACTTAACGAATGGCGACGCAAAAATACTGAGGACGATGTGAGCGCCACGGGACGCGCATCATGAGGAACATATGACGGAGCAAACAGTCAAAGTGGTGATTTTGGCGGGTGGACGCGGCACGCGGCTCGCCGAAGAAACCGGCTCTCGGCCGAAGCCCATGGTGGAAATCGGCGGGATGCCGCTGCTCTGGCACCTCATGGGCGTCTACGCGAGTCATGGCTTTCGCGAGTTCGTGGTTGCGTGTGGATACAAGGGCGCTCTGATCAAAGAGTTCTTTCACAACTATGCCGCACATCACGGTGATTTCACGGTCGAGCTGCAGAGTGGTCTGGTGCAGTTTCTCAGCGCGCCGCGTACCGACTGGTGCGTGTCCGTTGTCGACACTGGCCTCGATACCATGACCGGTGGTCGACTGCGTCGCTTGAAGTCGTTCGTGGGCGACTCCACCTTCATGGTGACCTATGGCGATGGGTTGGGGAACGTCGATGTTCGAGCCTTGCTGTCGTATCATCGTTCGCACGGCAAGCTCGCGACCGTGACCGCAGTGCGGCCGCCCGCCCGCTTTGGCGACCTCACGATGGTGGGCGATGCGGTCACGGCCTTCACCGAAAAAGCGCAGGCGCATGAGGGGTGGATCAACGGTGGGTTCTTTGTGTTCGAGCCTGGCGTTCTGGACTACATCGACGGAGACACGATCAGCCTGGAGCGCGAGCCGCTCGAACGCATTGCGCGATCCGGTGAGCTGATGGCGTATCGGCATCATGGTTTCTGGCAACCGATGGATACCTTGCGTGAGAAACTCCTCCTCGACGAGCTCTGGGCTTCTGGAGCCGCACCATGGAAATCGGACACATGAGCTTTTGGAGCGGACGAAATGCCTTCGTGACAGGGGCCACGGGGTTACTGGGTTCTCACCTGACCGAGGAGTTGCTGGCGCGCGGCGCGCGCGTAACGGTGCTCGTGCGCGATTGGGTGCCTGACAGTCGTGCGGTGTCCTCGTCGCTGCTGCCGCGATGCCAGGTCATCCGCGGCGAGCTGGAAGATCATGCGACGCTGCTCCGGGTGCTCAATGAATACGAAATTGACAGCGTGTTTCATCTTGGTGCACAGACCATTGTCGGCACGGCGTCGCGCAGCGCCATGTCAACATTCGAGTCGAATATCCGCGGCACCTGGTGTCTGCTGGAAGCAGCGAAGCAGTGTGCGCCGCGCATTGAACGCGTGGTGGTGGCGTCGAGCGACAAAGCCTACGGTGCCCACGACATACTTCCATACACTGAAGACGCACCGTTGCAGGGACGGTTCCCCTATGATGTGTCGAAGTCGTGCACGGACTTGATTAGCTTCAGCTACTGGCACACCTATGGCGTGCCAATCGCGGTCACCCGTTGTGGTAACTTATTTGGCCCCGGCGACTTGAATTTCAATCGCTTGATTCCCGGAACGATCCGTTCCGTGCTGCAAGGCGAACGTCCGATTATTCGCAGCGATGGCAGCTTCGTGCGTGACTATTTTTACGTACGGGACGCCGTGGGCGCATACCTGCAGCTTGCTGAACGTCTTCCTTCCACCGGCATTACTGGCGAAGCGTTCAACTTCGGTACCGAGACGCCGCTGACGGTGCTTGAGGTTGTGGCCCGAGTCCTCGCGGCCATGGGCGTTCAGAACCTCACTCCCGATGTTCGGAACAATGCGTCGCACGAGATCCCCAAGCAGTTTCTTGATTGTGCGAAGGCACGGGCGCGAATGGACTGGCATCCAAACTCCACGTTCGACGACGCGTTGGCCGACACCGTCGAGTGGTATCGCTCGTGGTTCGCGACTAATCTTCCACCACGTGGTGCGTGAACGCCTCGCGATAGGTGGTCCACTTCGCATCGTCAAATCCGTCGGCTCCGAAGCACCGCTCCGCTGCATAGGCCATGGCTAGCGCATGATGGGTGTTGTCGTGCGCGAACAGCCCCTGTCTCCCGTAGGTCAGGAATCGAGGCAGCGAGTCTGCCCACTGATCGAGCACCGAAAATGGATGCTCGTAACCTTGGTCGTAAATCGGGTACGCTTGCGCGAGGCGCCGCACGGTGATCGCTGTCGGCGCCGCTGGGACCGGAATGCCGACTGTCTCGAGATCCTCGCACACCATCGCCCCGAGTGCTGCGTCGTCCATCTTCCACTCCGGACCATCGACACTGGTCGGGAGTTCCGCACACAAGACGGTGCGCCCCGCTGGCGCACTCCGCGCGGCGTAATTCTTCGTTTCGCTGAGTCTCGTGATGCGCACATTGGCATCCGGCAGGTAATGCGCGTCGAATTCCGTGAATTGATCGACCGGTAATTCCAGATAGATCAGTAGCATAGCGCGATAGCGAATCTTCGTCGCGGCCTCGACGGCCGCAGGCGAAGCTGCCGCGCCCATAAACCGGGCAATGAGCGAGATGGGCAAGGTCGACCACACGTAGTCGGCTTCGATCTCTGTTTCCACGCCGTCGTGTTGCGCCCGCACGATCCATGGTTGCGCACTGTGGGATGGAGCCGTGAGCCCCGTCACGCGCCACCCGAACCGCACGTCCGCCCCCAACTGCGTGGCCTTGTCGGCATACGCGTCCGAGATCTGTCCAAAGCCATTGGCCGGATAGTAGAAACGACCGGCCATCGGTGGCCGAAATCCCGGGACCGCGTTGAGCACCTTACGAATCAGCTTCGCAAAGCTGCCCGCCGCCACACGACGACGCGCCTGAATGCCCGACAGCGTGACCGGATCCGCACCCCAGATCTTCCTTGCGTACGGCAGATAGAAGGTGTTCGCGATCGTGGGGCCAAGACTCGACGCGATGATGGCGGCGAAATTGTCGGCGTCTGCGACGCGCTGCCGCCACACCATGTCCTTCAGAACACCGAGGCCAAACGCCGGATCGAGCCGCAGCAGCAGGTCGTGCGGCTTGAGCGGAAAGTGAATCCATCGTCCGCGAAGTCGTATGCGGCCATGACGCGGACGATCCAGCAGCGCGTTGCCGAGCATCGATTTGATATCGTCCAGAATCTCGGTGTCAGACGCTGGATGCAAACGATGGCTTCCGTAGTCGAGGCGATGGTTGCGCCAGTCGAAGCTGCCGCCATTGCCGCCCGCTGAGGCACCCTGCTCCAGCAGGGTGACCGTCGCCTTCTGCGACTGACGCAGGCGAACCGCTGCCCCGACGCCTGCGGGGCCACCACCCAAAATGAGAATTCGCGGTTCAGGCATGTGCTCGTGCTGAAGTTTTTGACGTGCCGGCAAAGAGGGGCGGCGTCGGAATGGGACGCGAACGCGACAACAGCAACCACACCAGCCCACCGATAAGACCACCAACGATGAGTACGGACTGCCAGAGCAGTGAAACGGTGACGCCTACCGCCAACGGGACGCCAAAGGGCGCCAACAACGTCGCTAAACTCGCTTCACGGACGGCAAGCCCACCAAGACTGATCGGCACCAAACCCACGACCTTGGCCAACGGCCAGGCGAGGAACCACACGGCCAGAGACGCCTCAATTCCGATGGCCCGACCTAACTCGGCATTGAGCACGACAAAACTCCCTTGAATCAGCAACGAGAGCGTGAGCCCCTTGAGCGCCACCGACGGTTGACTTCGTAGATGGCGGAATCCGACCAATGATCGACCGACTGGCCTGCGGAGTTTAGACGGCCATCGACGCAACGGCGTTCGGCCCACGATGAAAAGCGCGACGACGCCGAGGGCCATGCCGACCGACAAGGTGATACCGATCGCGCGTCCGAAGGCGCCGGACTCGCTGTTGCCAACCGCGATCGCGCCCGCGCCCGCGAGAATGGCCAGCGACAATGTGTCCGTGATGCGATCCATGAGGCCGCCCAGCAACGCGGCTTCGGGCCGTTTGGTGCAGCGACCCGCCATGATCAGCCGCAGCACGTCGCCGCCAGCGATACTTGGCAGACACAGATTGGCGAAGAGCCCCGCCGCATAACACTGCGCCGCGTCGCGAATACTCAGCTCCGCACGTCCTGCCATGACAAACCCGCGCCACTTCATCGTGCCCACGGCATGTCCGACTACGAACAGCAGCACGGCGCCGCACCACTGCCACCATTGCAGTCGCGACAGCGCTTCGGTCACCACCGACCAGGGGAGGAACGCGAAGATCAGCGCGAGCAGACCGACGCTGACGACGATGCGCACGCCAAGCTTCATCGGCGGGCGCTCAGCCTCGCATTTTGGTCTGCGAGGAGGCCGACAGCCCACATCAACGTGGCACCCAACAACCCGAGCACCGCACTCTCCGACAGGTTGTCACGCGTCACGTCGTACGCGAACTTCGCGCCGCCGACCAATCCAAGAAAGAGCCCGAGCGGCAGAAAGACCTTCAGCGGATTGAACACGACAATGATGCGGAGAATCAGCAGCGTGAAGTCGAACGCATGTCGAGGGCGGATCTTGCTGTTGCCCAAGCGTGCGTGATAGTCGATCGGATGGTACACCACGGGGTGCTTGTTGCACGCCGCGGCCAGCGTGATCGTGGTGGTGAAGGAAAAGCCTTCGGGCAGGAGGTGCTGATAGCGCTCGATCAATCCACGATGCATAAGCCGCATCCCCGAATTGATGTCCGGAAGCTCGCGCTCGGCGAGATAGCTGGCGAGCCATCGCAGGAACGCTTTCGGTGGTCGCCGAATGAGCGGAATGCGTACCGTATTGCCGGTGCGCGCGCCAACCACCATATCAGCCTTTTCGCTGGCCGAGAGCAAGTCGGGAATCGACGCGACGGGATAGGTCCCGTCGGCGTCGGTAATGAGAATCCAAGGGTACTTGGCGGCGCGCGTCCCAGCCTTGAGCGCCGCACCGTACCCGCGATTGTGCTCGCGCCGCAACACCCGTGCGACTCCAGCCGAGTCGGCTGCCGCCGCCGTTCCATCCGTCGAGCCGTCGTCGATCACCACGATTTCGTATTCCCAGCCAGTGCGCTTCATCGCTGCGTCCAGGACCAGCAACTCGTTGGCGACGTGTTCGGCCTCGTTGAAGGCGGGCACCACGACGGATACCGCGCGATCCGTCGGGCGCGGTGCGATAGTTTCGACTAACGGCTCAATCACTGCGTCCTCAAGGGCTTGGAGTACGTTCGTTCCTACTGAGGACGACGATTTCGCCACCTCCGACGGTACTGGGTACCTCGAAGACGGGCTGATAGCGCGTTTGTAACTCCCGCCACAACTCGGGACTCACGGATTCGAGTCGGATGGGGAACGTGTACACGACGAGCGTCCGTTTGGTCGGGGACTCGAGCCGATGCAGGCTGGCCGTGTCTTGGACGACCGGCAGGCTCCGATGCAGCCAATCGTTCGCGATATAGCCGGCGATGAAGGTGGCGATCACCACGTCACCCTCTTCCTTGTTTTGGTCGATCCACGCCAACGCACCAGCATAGTCCTGCTTGGGCCGCCAGGCACGCGGCAAGATGACCATCGACGCGACCGTAACTGCGACAAGCCCTCCGTCACCAAGGCGCCGTGCAAGTGCCGGACGCCAGCGAGCCACTGTGCTGTCGAGGAGCCCGAAACCTCCGCGGACGGCAAACTGGACGAGAAGACCGGCTCCAAAGAAGAAGAATCGGGGCCATAGATTATGCCCGGCACCCAGAATCAGTACCGCCAGAATGGCCATCGGCAGCAGCATCAGCATCGTCGCCACCGGGGCCTGACGCCAGGCCATCCACAGACCGAGCACGCCGGCGATGCCAGCCACCGGCACGAGGATGACGCCGGCGGGCAAACCACTCAGGAGCGCCCGCACCGTCTCGGCGAGGAACCACGCCGGGTTCTGCCACACGACCGGCCCCCCCGTACTCCCCGATTTGTCGACGGTGTCAATCACTTGCGGGATGATCGGCGCATACATCGCCACCGTCAGCGTGCCGGCCACCACCAGTGCGGCGAAGGGAGCCCAGCGTCGCGGTCCGGCAGGCAGCGTTCGGGCTTGCCACAACCAACAGAGGCCGTGGCCCGCGAAGACCGTCAACGCCGTGACATGGGTGAGCAGCGTGAGCGCCATACAAAAGCCATACGCCCAAATAGTTGCCGGACCACTTTTCTCACCACGGAGGAGATCGAGAAAGAGCGTCGTGCTGACGAGCGTTCCCAATAGCAGCGCCGTATATCCACGCGCGCTCTGGGAAAACCAGACGTGGTGATACGACACAGTGAGGATGATAACAGACCACCATGCTTCCCGACGCGGCATCCAGCGCAGTCCGAACACCAGCGCGGCCCAGATACTCGCGACGCCGAACAGCACGGCCGGCAACCGCAGTGTCGTCGCTGACTCTCCGCCAAGCAATTGGGCGGCCCGGGCACTGATCGAGTACAACAAGTGCTGGTTCGTCGTATCGAACGTGGTGAGAAGTTGCCCCCACGGGAGACGCACATAGTCGAGTTGCGTCTGGATTTCGTCCAGCCAGAGACCGGTACCTAAGCCCGGCCACCGCAACGCCAATGCCACCAGCACCAGCAGCGCGATCAGCGCCTGCTCTCGTTTCGTCAACTGAGTCAACGAGACGTGGACGGTATCGGCCGTGAACCAGCGGCGAATAAGCGGCACCGCCAGCAGATTCAGGAGTATGAGCGCTTTACATATCCAGAGTCCGGTGACGAGCGTGCTCGTCGATTCGTCGATTGTCGAGCGTGCCCACTCAGCGGTGCTCGCCGGCGGAAAGGCCGCAGCAGCAACGACGGCCGCAGTCCAGAGAGCGCGAGCTGCCAGTGAGGGCACGTCACGGCTTCCGGATTGCGTCAAGGGCAGCACCCCATGCTCGATGAGCGTATCATTCGGTTTGGTTCCCGTTCAGGCATAGTGGCATCGGGTTCACAATCGTGATCAAACTAAGGCTGGTATCAACTGCGTGACACCTCCAAATGAATTGGCACCCGCAAACCACGCACTGCCGGGGCGCCGAGTACGCGACTGGGTGCGTTTGATGCGCCCAAAGCAATGGACCAAGAATGCGTTCGTGCTGGCGCCGCTCCTCTTCTCGGGGCGCGCGGCGCAGATGGCAAGCGTTGAGCATGCGCTGATAGGTTTCGCGGCGTTCTGCCTCGCCGCCAGCGCGGTGTACGCGTTCAATGACGTGAACGATCGCGTCGAGGATCAGGCGCACCCGACTAAGCGACTGCGACCAGTGGCCTCTGGGCAGATCAGTGTGGGGCACGCGCGGGCGGCGGCGGTGATGCTGGCCATGACCGGCGTCATGACGGCATGGCTGGTTGGGCCGGCGGTCGCGGGTTGGGTTGGGCTCTACCTCGTGCTGAATGTGCTGTACTCAACGACGCTCAAGTCCATTGTGCTTCTGGATGTTTTCTGCATCGCGGCATTTTTCGTCCTCCGCCTGCTCACCGGCTCGGCGGCGGTCGGCGTCAAGTCGTCCGTGTGGCTGTTGGTGTGCGGCGGTTTGCTCTCATTGTATCTGGGATTCGCGAAACGCCGTCACGAACTCACGGTGCTGGGGGACCGCGCGGCGGGACATCGCGGTGTGCTGGCGCATTACAGCGCGCCGTTTCTTGATCAGATCTCGTCTGTGTTGTTGGCCGTGACGATCGTCGCTTATCTCATGTACACGCTCACGTCGGAGACCGCCCAGCGGGTCGGCAGCGACGCGCTGAGCTATGGTTCGGTCTTCGTCCTCTACGGCGTCTTTCGCTATCTCTACCTCGTGCACCGTCGGGACTTGGGCACGCCGACCGAAACGGTGCTCGAAGACAAACCACTGCTTGCCACGGTGGCGCTTTGGGTGGCCTTCAACGCGTGGTTGATTTATCGATCATGACGTGCGCCCCCTCGGCCCTCCGCCGATGACTCGACCTCGACGCCGTCTGCGACTTGGCACCGCGACCTGCGTGTTTCTGTCGGTGTTTGTCGTGTACAGTGCGCACGTCACGTCAAACGTGGTGCGGGAGACATATCTCGCGCTCGCTATGGCCGAGCGCTTTACGGTGAAGGTGGACCTGTATCTCGGGCTGCATCCTGATCTCTTCGAGATCCCGTCGCGCGGCAGCTACATCAATAGCAACCCAGGGGCATCGCTGCTTGGAGCCGTACCGCTCCTGCTGTCGCGGCCGGCGGTATCGCTGCTGTTTGCCGCCAAGCCGTCGCTCGGAGCTCCCAAGTCGCCAGCCACGTACAATGACCCGCGGCCGAATCGGACGCTTTTTATGAATGAGATGCGGAGACGCGGTCTGGACGTGCGGCTCGCGATCGCCGCGCTGTTGACGCAAATCGGGCTGATGGCGCCACTCGGTGCGCTTGCCGCAGTGGCGGTTTTCGGCTATGTCCGCGGTCATGGGAACGCGCGTTCGGCGCTGTGGCTGTCGCTGCTGTATGCGTTCGGGACTCCGCTCTTCTTCCGCAGCGGCTTCCTCAATCAAAACGCACTGCTGGCGCACTGCGTGGTGTTCAGCTGGCTGCTCTTGACGCGCGCAAACACGGGGCCGCAGGCCACGACACGTGACCGCGACTGGTTGCTCAGTGGCCTGCTCCTGGGCTTCGGCGTCGTGCTGGACTACAGTGCTGCACCGCTCGCGCTCGCCTTTGGGATCTGGTCAATCGTCGACGGGTGGCAAGCGGGTGGCGCGCAGCGATCACTTCGGCGCGGAGCCAGCTGTTTTCTCGGTGCCGTACCGATGCTCGTGGTGCTTTTCGCGTATCAGTACGCAGCGTTCGGCTCACCGTGGTTCCCCGCGCAGCGCTACATGCCCGCCACAGAATTCAGCGTACGTGGCTGGAACGGCATGACCATGCCGACCGTCTCGCTGTTGTGGCGTAACCTGCTGGACTTGCGGTACGGCCTCTTCGCATTCTGTCCGCTCTTGGTCCTTGCCCTCGCCTCGACGTTTCGCGGTCGTCAGTTCGTGTCACGCTCCGCCGTGATCGCGGCCGCATCCGCCGTCGTCGCGCTGTGGCTGTTCAACAGCGCCAATCAATTCGCCAGCCTTCAATGGAATACCGGCGTGCGCTACATGGTACCGGCCGTTCCGCTTCTCTTTGTCCTTGCAGCGCCGGTGCTGCTCTCGCTTTCGACCGCGTGGCGTTGGGTGGTGGTGGCGCCTACGCTTCTCATTTCGTGGGCCGTCGCGATGATGCGGGAAGACGTGCTCTCGTCGATCCGCTTACTGTTGACCGATGGGCCGACGTTGCCGCTGTTGATCGTGCTGCGAAAGACGGCTGCTGCGTACGCGCCGTGGCTTGGCTCCGCCAGCCAACCGATCGGCGTGCTGTCTGTAAGCCTGCTTCTTGTGGCGGTTGCTGTGTTATGGCGTACGCTCTGGGACGCCACGTCTTCTCCAGCCGATTCCTGAACCGTGCTACGACCAGCCCATCCCCGAACGTGGCGTGGCCGCGCGCGACTCGCCGTCAGACTCGCCGCACTGGTGAGTGTCGCGTCCTGTGCAGGACCGTCCGAACGCTCCGCAGCTGAGGCCGGTCCGTCGATTGTCACGGTGGATACACTCACCCGTTTCCAGACCATGAGCGGATGGGAAGCCGTGGCGCAGGTCGGACAGGATGAGCCGGGGTTTGCCGCCTTTCAGCGGGGCGCGTTGTTCGACGCTGCGGTGAACGACCTCGGCATCAACCGGCTTCGTCTGGAAATTCGCGCCGGCGCTGAGAATACTGTTGACCATTTCGCCAACCTTCGCGCCGGACAGAAGGTCGACTGGGGTGCGGTCCGCTACGCCACGGTAAACGACAATGCCGATCCGAACGTTATCAACGCTGAGGGTTTCCACTTCACCGAACTGGACGACACCGTTGAGCGAATCTTCGTTCCGCTTCGCGATCGATTACTCGCACGTGGTGAGCGTTTGTACGTCAACCTGTGTTACGTCGCCTTCGAATCCCCGGACGGCTACGTCCATCAGGATCCCGCGGAGTACGCGGAGCTCATGGTGGCCGTATTTCAGCATCTGCGGGACACGTATCAGCTGACTCCCGATGCGGTCGAGATGATTCTCGAGCCCGATAACACGTCGATGTGGCGGGGTGGGCTCATCGGTCGCGCGATGGTCGCTACCGCGTCCAGGCTCAATGCCGCAGGGTTCCGCCCGGACTTTATCGGGCCATCCAACACCAGCATGTCGAATGCGGTCGCATACGTGGATGACATGCTCAAGGTCCCAGGGGTTTCCGAGCTGCTGAAGGAAATTTCCTACCACCGGTATGGGGGCGTCTCTGACGCAAACCTGCAGGCGCTTGGCGAGCGCGCTCAGCGATTGGGGATTCGCACGGCCATGCTCGAGCACATAGACAGTGACGTCGAGGACCTCTACAAGGATCTGACCATCGGTCACGCATCAGGATGGGAACAGTTCGCGCTTGCCTATCCAACGTCGGACAACGGCGCGCAGTATTACACGTGGCGAGACGGACAGCCGGTGCTCAGCAAGTCCGCGCGCTTCTTGCGGCAGTACTTCCGATATGTCCGCCTGGGCGCCGTTCGCATCGGTGCGAAGAGCGAGTCGCCGACCGTTCGACCCGTTGCCTTTCGAAATGTCGACGGGCGGTTGGCGGTCGTCATGCACCTCGCACGCGGCGGTGACGTGTCTGTGCGGAACGTGCCGGCGGGACGCTACGGTGCGTCGGTAACGACCGACTCGCACACCGGACAGGAATTGGGTGTTTTCGAGACGTCGGCCACCGGCGAAGTCCGCTTCTCCGCGCCGTCTGCCGGGGTGCTGACGCTCTACCGCATCGAGCAATCCGTCAGCGGGCCGACAACCTCGAGCGCTGATCCGCCACCACATCAGCGATGATCTGCGAGAGCCGAATCCGTGGGCGAAAGTGAATGGTCCGCTCAAGTTTGCTGACGTCCGGTACTCGGCGCATCATATCCTCAAATCCTTCAGGATATGCTTCCGAGTAAGGGACCAACGTGATTTCCGACGAGCTTCCCGCTGCATCGCGCACCTGTTCGGCAAGGTCAAGCATCGAGACTTCCTCGTCCGAACCAACGTTGAACACCTGACCAACGGCCGCCGGTGTCGCGAGGAGGCGCAGCAACGCTTCCACCGCATCCTGCACATGGCCGAAGCACCGTTGCTGTGTTCCGGTGCCGAACACGGTGATTGGCTTTCCGGAGATCGCCTGCGCCGCGAAATTCGGTAGCACCATGCCGTACTGGCCCGTCTGGCGCGGGCCCACCGTGTTGAAAAATCGTACCACGATCACCGGTACGCCGCGCTCGCGGGTGTAGGCGAACCCGAGCCACTCGTCCATCGCCTTGGAACACGCATAGGCCCAACGCGAATGACTGGTGGCACCCAGCTGCAGATCATCCTGTTCGGAAAATGGAAACTTCGTGCTCTTGCCGTACACTTCCGACGTTGACGCAAGCAACACCAGCTTGCCCTTCTTCGATGCCGCGGTGAGCACGGCTTCTGTCGCGCCGATGTTCGTCTCAATGGTGTGGACAGGACGCTCAACAATGAGCCTCACGCCGACCGCGGCGGCCAAGTGCACCGTTGCGTCACAGCGATCGACGCACTCGGTCACCAGTGGGACGTCCAGCGCGGACCCAATGCGATATTCGAAGCCGTCGCGACCCACGAGGTGTTCGATATTACGCATACTCCCGGTCGACAGATCGTCGAGCAGCAGCACTCGGTCACCACGATCCAAGATACGTTCAGCGAGATGAGATCCGATGAATCCCGCGCCGCCAGTAATGAAAATTCTCATGTCTCTACCTGTTCAGTGAGTGCTGCCAATACTCGAAGGTCTTTGCGTTTCGCGGCCGCGCGACGGACGATGTCAAGGTACTGTGGAATCACCGCATGCTCCGACCAGATACGGTCTACGGCTGCGCGGCCTTCGGACGCAAGGTGGTGACGATGCGAACGATCCCGCTGCAATCGATCCATTGCCGCGACCAGCTCGGCACGTGTCTCGAAAATCTCGCCTCCGCCGGCGGCAGAGACCAGCTCCGGCAGCGGGCCCAACCGTCGCGCAATCACCGGCGTGGATTGCCGAAATGCTTCCAGTAGAATGATGCCAAACGTCTCGAAGCACAACGACGGGACGATCAGCGCGATCGCGTGTTGGTACAACGCGGACAGCTGGTCGCCGCCCACGCGCCCTACGAATCGCACGCGCGTCATTCCAGCGGCCATCGCGCGCAGCGTCTCGGCGAAATCCCCGTCGCCGGCGATGACCAGATCGCATTCTCCGGCACCCTCGAACGCCGGCAGTATGTCTTGCACACCCTTGATCTGCTCCAGACGTCCCACGAACAGGAAGTACGGGCGAGCGTGCGGAGACGCCGACGGCGTGCTGACGTCGGTGCCGGTTTCTGCGCTTTCCGCATCGGGAAGGAAGTACGGCAACACGTCCATGTCCCGCGGAAAGCCGAATTTGCGATGCTGGTCGCGACTGAACTCGCTCATGGCAATGAACGCGTCTACGTGATGCAGCTGTCGTTCCAGCAGGCCGGTCCACCGCCACCATTGGGGCGGGCGCCGAGCATGAATCTGACAGCGGAAGCACTGGCGGCTCGGGCATGGCTCGCGGCCATGACGCCACAGCACGTGGCGCGCGCAGACGAGCCAGTGCTCATGGGCCATGTACAGCTTGATCCCTGTGCCGTACTGCAGGAGGCCGGGTCCGCCGATCAAGCTGATATTGTGGAAGTTGACGACATCGAATTGACCGCCGTCGAGCAATCGCCGTAGGCGAGCGCCGTTCGCGATGGGTCGACCGGTTTGTTGCGTCAGGAATGGGGACAGGTTCCCCCATCCGCTTCGCAACCCAATGACCTTAACGCCGTCAGGCTCCTTCGGGCTGTCGGGCGGTGGACTTTTGGCGAGGCATTCGTATGCCTCCACATCGTGGATGACGGTTACGCTATGCCCGGCGCGGGTGAGCGCGCGGGCGAGGCGTTGAATGCCTATGCCGTCACCGCCGAAATTATAGGGCGGATAAAACGTCGCCAGAAACGCGAAACGTAAACTCCCGTTGCGGTTCGTCTTCTCACGGTCGAGTGCGATCACGTCGGCGCGGGATCTCGGAGCACCTCGTCGAAGTACTCAATCGTTTTCGCCAAGCCTTCGCGAAGTTCAACGCGCGGCGTCCAGCCCAGGATCGTTTTGGCCTTGCTGATATCAGGCTGCCGTTGACGTGGGTCGTCCTGCGGCAGCGGACGGTACTCGATGGTTGATGCTGACCCGGTCAACTCGATCACGAGGTTCGCGAGCTGTTGCATGGTGAACTCGTTTGGGTTGCCGAGATTCAAAGGCCCTGTCACGTCGGGTCCCGTATCCATGAACCGCACGAATCCGTCGATCAAGTCACTGACGTAACAGAACGACCGGCTTTGCAGGCCATCGCCATACAACGTGATCGGTTCCCCACGCAGCGCCTGTACGACGAAGTTCGAGACCACGCGCCCATCATCGGCGTGCATTCGCGGACCATAGGTGTTGAAAATGCGTGCGACCTTGATCCGAAGCTGGTGCTGCCGATAATAGTCGAAGAACAGCGTCTCGGCGCAGCGTTTTCCTTCGTCGTAGCAGGCACGGATGCCAATCGGGTTGACGTTGCCCCAATACTCCTCCACTTGCGGGTGGATCGACGGGTCACCGTACACCTCGGAGGTCGACGCCTGAAAGATTTTTGCTCCAAGGCGCTTCGCGAGCCCGAGCATGTTAATCGCCCCGTGCACGCTCGTCTTTGTCGTCTGGACCGGGTCATGCTGGTAGTAAACGGGCGACGCGGGGCACGCCAGATTATAAATCTGGTCGACCTCGACGAAGAGCGGCAACGTGACATCGTGTCGCAGCAACTCAAAGCGACGATTATCCATCATCGCCTGCAGATTCCGTCGCGAGCTGGTGAAGAAATTGTCCACGCAGAGGACGTCATGTCCTTCATCGAGAAGGCGCTGGCATAGGTGCGAGCCGAGAAAACCTCCCCCTCCGGTGACGAGGATTCGCTGTGGACGCACTGTCATTCGATTGGGATACAAGTTGGTTCTCGCCGCAGTCGCCTGTGAGAGGGTTTGCCTAGAGGGGAGACGATACGCTTGCTCCACCGCAACAGCAAGTTTGGATGGCGAAGCGGCCACCGACCCTACCATGGCTGGCCGTTTGAGTGAGTATTCCAAACTGGCTGGTTTTTACACTGTTTGTGGCGTGAACCAATTGGAGAACCCTGTGCACCAATCAGCTGACGACCCGCCTTCCCACGGGCGTCATCCCCAGTCTTCAATGTTGGTGATCGCGGGCCGCGCAGGATGGCTCGTCATTGCTGCCGTCGCGGCGGCATCCCTTACGTGGCCATTCGGTTGGGATCAAGGAATCTTCGCTGCAGTCGGCCGCGTCATTGCGGAAGGGGGCTTACCGTCCCGTGATGCGTGGGATATTAAGGGCCCGCTGACGCACTACGTCTATGCCTTGGCTCACCTCCTCTTTGGCACCTCAGCTTGGGGTATCCGGATACTCGACATGGCGTTGATGGGCGGCGTCGCAATCGGCCTTGCTCGAATCGCTCGGCACATCGGACTGGGGGAGGGGGCATCACTCGTCGCCGTCGTGTTTCTGTTGTGGTACGCCTCGGGAACATATTGGAACACCGCGCAACCCGACGCATGGGCGGGCGGATTGGTCGTCGGCGCCGTGGCCGCACTGACCAGCGCCGCTGGCGTGACGACGACGCGAGGGTCGGTGTCCGGTGCCATGATAGGATTGGCAGCGGTCGTGAAACCGCACTACGCAGGTTTCCTCCTTATGCCGCTCATGCTGGCCTCACGCACGCCACCGTGCGCGGCTGGTGGCCGCCATCGGAGCGGGCTTCGCGGTGATCGTCGGCGGCGTTGTCGGATTGTTCGCACTCTACGGGGCGCTACCGGACTTCGCATTCGCCTATCTGGAATGGCCATTGACCGCGTACTCGGGTGCGAGTCGGCTCCCGATGTCTTCGGCACTCGCGCAACTGCGCGACTACGTGTTCCCAGCGAGCATTTTGCTAATTGGTGGTCCGGCAATCATCGCGGGCGTCATTTCGATCTCGCAGCGCAGGAACAGCCAGCACTTGATCATCATCGCGTGGGGCGTCGTAGCGTTGCTGGCCGTCTTCATCCAGCGCCGCTTCTTCGCCTATCATTGGACACTCGCCATGCCGCCATTGGTCCTTCTCGGCGCTGTCGGCGTGCGGGCCATGCTACCTGCGACTGCCACCCAACCGTTTCGTCGGACGATCGTGTGGTGCTACCTACTGGTGCTTGGCGTTCGGCTCGTTGCTCACCCGTTGCTGGAAGTGAGCCATTGGGGCGGTCGGGTGCTGGGGGTGGAGTCACCTGAGCGCTACGAGCGCCACTTCGGTATCGGAGGTGTGGATTTTCAGGTGGCGCGTTTGATTCGCGGCGCACCAGCGAAGACGACCTCGTGCTTGTATTCGGGCCGAACTCTGGGATCGGCTATCTCTCCGAGCGCCGAGCACCGAGTCGTTTCGTCTGGAACACTCCGCTGTTGATCGGCGCCAACACGCGCAACTTTATACCCTTCCGCGAGGAGTATCTGCGCGCAGTGCGTGACCATCCTCCCCACTATCTGATCGAAAGCACGGAAACAGGGTCCGTGGTACCGAACTACGGTGGACTGACCGACTTTCCCGAATTTGCGCGATTCGTGACCGAAAACTACGACCTTGAGCAAACGGTCGAGCACCTCAAGCTTTTTCGACGTCGGGGATCGTTCTGATTCCCGCTCATGACCGCGAACGGGCCCCCGCGTCGGCGACGCCTAGTCGGCCCGAGCGTGTGTACACCAGACCCGCATAGTACGGACTTGTCTGCCCGTCGCCCGCGCTCGGCTCCGGCGGAAAATGCATCGGCGCTGAGATCTCCAGTCGCTCACAGCACAGGATCAGTACCTGCCGTACCGTCAATCGCTTCATGCATTGATTGTCGCCGCCGCACGGCGGTGGCTCCCAATGGTGCACGCACGGTGAACAGTACAGCGCAATCTGCGCGGTCGCCGTGCGTGGGGTTCCCGAACGCACGTACGTTTCGCTGCGCGTCGGACCGAAGAGGCCCACGAGGTTTGCGCCCATGCTCAACGCAAGGTGCAGCGGCGCGGTGTCGTTGGTGACAACCAACGCCGCGTGCTTGATCAGTCGCAGGGTGTCTTGGAGCGTGAGCTGTCCGCTAAAGTCGAGCAAACGGTCACGTTTCGGTATGCCGGCGGCGTACGCCACCTCGGCGGCCCCGTGACCAATAAGAATAGCGGTGGCGTTCGGCTGCAAGGTCAACAGCGCGTCAATCAGCGCCGCGAATGACGCGAGCGGCCACCGGCGCTCCAGCGCCAGTTCACCGGCGTTCACGTTGAACACCAGAGACGTGGCGGGGGCCTCAGTGAGGCGAGTCGGCGTGAACCGCCAGTTGCCGTAGTTCGCCGGGTCAACGCGTGCCCCATCCGGAAGCAACTGACCGAGAATGCGTTCGTACGCTTCGCCAAGCGGCAGATAGCGATTGAAGAGCACGAGGTGTGTGTGCGCGCGTCGCGCACGCAATTGGTCGAGGGCGAAGCCTGTGCGATTCCGCGCGCAGGTTAACGTCACTAACACCGAAGACAAGCGCGAGTAGACTTCCAGATCGACAGCCCAGTCTAGCCGGCGACGCTGCAAGCGCCACAACGTCACGATCGTCGACACGATCGCGCGCACGACGCTGCGATCGTCCAAAACCAGTACCTCGTCAAACTCAGCCATCTGTTCGGCCAGGGGACGCATGGCGGGGGTGCCCCAGAACACGACGTGTGTGTGCGGACGTGCGCGACGCAGCGCCGCGAGCGCTGGCTTTGCCCGCATCAACGACCCCATGCCCTGAAACTTCGCGATCAGCACGGTGTCGACTGGCTCGAGGTCGTGGGACTTGCGCAGGATGATCCCGAGCAGCCGAGTCGCAAGTTGCAGCGCGGAGAGCAGTGGACTGCCTACGTAGTAGTCCAGCGCGCGTTTGAGATTCAGGTGCATGGACTATCGCTTGTGCGGCATTGCCGTCGCGCGTTCAGCCGGCTCCAGCACGGCCTGCAAGGACTCCGCGGTGGCAGGCGCCGTGCCGGGCGGATACGTACCAGGCGGAAGCGGACCGGCAATCATGCTGATCGCCATGTCCGTCTCGTTGCGACGGCCGACCACCCACACTGGCCTGTCGGGGAACTGTCGCAACACTCGCGCTCCATGCTCCGGCCCAAGATCCCACACGTAGATCGTGCCCGGCTGATCCAAGCTCGGTGGATTCAAGTTGAATGCCTGTTGATAGTCCGAGCGACGACTAGCGCGAACGAATACCAGTCCGTTGTGGATGCGCTCCTGCTTCGCAATGGCGCGAAATTCGCCGCCAATATCTCGGTACCGAAATTGTTTGGTGACGATGCGCCAGGGGATGACTGTGACGATCGCCGACGCGCTGGCCACGGCGACAGACGCCACGACGCGTGCACCATTGAGCTGCAGGCGTTGGCGGAGTACGTCGGCGCCGTGCATCGTGAGGACGACACACGGAATGATTAGTAGGTACCAGTACCGCGCGCCAAGATCCGGGCCGCCGGGAGCCCAGTAGAACGCGTGACCAACCACAATAAACAGCATGAGTCCAACGACTAGTGCCCTGACCGCTTAGAGAGTGGCTTTTGGTATCCGAACCGCCGGCGCGCGTCTTTCCGCGTGAACTGCCAGTTGATCGTCAGCCGCTGGCGCGTGGCGCGGGTCGCCCACGCGCGTGTTTCTCGCCGGAGGCGGTCGAGGGCGTCGATACGTCGCGCGCCGAGGCATTGGCGTGCGAAGAGACTGAGTTCGATCTCCGCCTGGTTCAGCCAGCTCCCATGCAGTGGGGTGTAGTGCACGGTCAGGCGGCGCCACAGCCGACGTCCCTCGCGCAGGCCGAAGGCATCCGTGAGCGCTTTCTCGCGATGGGTGTTGAGATTGTCGAGCACGAGGTGAAGGGTCCGCGCGTGCGGATAGGCCCGGACCAGGATGCGCACCATCCGCGCAAACGTGGCGGCCGTGCGATTCGGCGTGGCGCAGGTGAAGTGGCGGCCCGTTTTGGGCTCGACCACCCCAAAGATGTTGGCGGTGCCGCAGCGGCGATATTCGTTGTCACGCTGCGCGACGTGCCCCGGCCGCGCTGGGCGCGGTGCGCGTACGTCGGCATGGAGCGACACCGGCTTTTCGTCAAGGCAGACCACCGGTTCCTTGGCGTCGTACGGCCGCTCATAGAGCGCGAGCACATCTTCCATGCACGCGATGTACGCGGCATTGAGCTCAGCGAGACACCACATTTTTTGCCCGCCACGGTTTGAGGTCGTGGCTTTGCAAGAGCACCCGAATCGTCTCCCGGCCAACCTGGTCGACGAACTTCCGTTTGACCGCTTGTTCCGTGATTAAACGCACGGTCCACCGGGCGGCGCCGGGCGGCGGATCGGTACACACCATCGCGATGATCCGCTGCTTCTGCGCGTCGGCCAACACTTCCGCTGCCCCCGGCCGCGGGCGCTCGTACAGCGCCGCGTCGATGCCGTCGCGACGATACCGCTGCGCGATATTGCGCACCGCTTGCGGCGAGAGCCGCACCGCCACGGCGACCGTCGGGGCACTATCGCCCCGATCCAACGCCAAGAGGGCTAACGCGCGCAGCACGACGCGGACCGGCTGCACCCCACTATGGACGAGCGCTTCCAACGTCTTGATGTCCGACGTGGTAAGCCGAAACTGCAGAGGAGGTCTGGGCATCCGTCAATCTACGGCACCGATCATGGCTCCGGCAGATCCTTTACCTACTCTTTAACCGGTCGCAGTACTAGGGCGAGCGCGACGCTCGCAGCAGGTCCGGCGAGCGCGACCCAGCCCGACGCCGCGAGCGTGACACCGTCGCTTGGGCCGGGATCGACG
>Ga0105044_10002742_pt1 | contig 24154 bp, 14 predicted proteins | sample MAT01_FD_78092 | JGI IMG/M metagenome (GOLD analysis project Ga0105044, IMG submission 78092) | Freshwater microbial communities from Lake Fryxell liftoff mats and glacier meltwater in Antarctica - MAT-01 | ecosystem: Environmental > Aquatic > Freshwater > Ice > Liftoff microbial mat | place...
ACTTTCTATTTTTGGAAGCATGAAATTGCCCGGTAAAACTGTAAATAGAGATTACTCTTTAACAGAAGATGATTTTACTATTAAGGTAAACATGGCTAACGATCCCAATCAAACTATTACTATTAATTTGCCTGTACCAAGTGCAGTTACTGATGGAAGAATTTATATTGTAAGAGGTATAAATATGCCGGAGATTACAAGTTATTTGAACGCCGCCGGCTGGATGAAAGTAAATAATATAACCGAATCATATTACAGTAGTAATAAGTTGTATTAGGTATTTAATGATGGGGGTGTTTTTTGGGCTGCTGAACTAAGTTTGATGGAATCTTTTACCGTACAGTGTATTGGCAATCAATGGTGCATAATAGCCCGATCGCATGATAGATGGTTTCACTAATCAATTGATCAATAACTACACATTTTATGAAACAGATAACCAATTAACAGCCACCATTATTTGCTTGGTGCAGCAGGAAGCACTCAAATACATTTGGGCGGGCTTTTAAGAAATGGAACAAATAAACCGAACCCCAAACAACAGAACTCATCATCAACACAAAGCTCAAACTAATTTTTAGTTATGAATATTCGGTAACCTAAAAGGAAATAGTTCGTAGTGCAATGGCGAAGGACAACCTACTGACACTTTTACCAAAAGCAGCCGTATGTGTGCTGAAACAAATTCCCAAAATGGCTCATTAAAAGATGCATCAAAATTTCTCAGAGCGATAGCGAAGCGTAAAATGGTTCTGTTTTGAAAAAAAAATAGGAGGAGTAAGCAAAGGCTTGCTCCTTATTTGCGGGGAGTATTTACCCCACAGCGGATAGGTTCAATGCAATTTTTCGATACTTTTGTGCAAAATACCAGCAACCTTTTTGCAAGGAAAACACTGCAATAATGCCTAAAATAATCTTATCCCTTTTGTTTTTTTATAAACTCTCCCTTCATTCATTTGGGCAGACTGACACGGTAAAAGTAATGCTTTCAGACAGTTCAACTGCTAAACAGGGCCTTGTAAAACGTGTAGTTAAAAATACCTTTAACCGCTATTTTAATGATTCTAGCAGTCCGGAGAAACCCAAATTTTTATTGTATCCTACCGTAGCTTTTTCTCCTGAAACAAGTTGGGAATTTGGTTTTTCGGCACTGCTTTTGTACTATGCCAAAAGAGATACCAGCAATCGTTTGAGTGAGATACAAACCTTTAATTTTTTTACGTTCAATAAACAATACGGAGCTTGGTTCGATCATTTTATTTATACAGATAAAGACAAATGGTTTTTTTTGGGAAGATTGCGTTTTCAACGATTTCCATTGCAGTATTATGGAATAGGGCCCGGTGCAAAAGAAACTGATGAACAGTTGGTGAATTCAGATTACATCCTCATCAGAGAAAGGGTACTGCGAAAGATTGTTCCCAATCTTTTTGCCGGATTAGAAATTGATTATGAAAAATTGTATAATGTTAGTATCGAAACCAATGGTAGCACCTTACCGGTGCCTTTGGGAGGGACTGGTACGCAAAACCTGGGTATCGGTGCCGGATTGGTGTATGATGACCGCCACAACGCATTGAACGTACGAAAAGGACATTTTGGAGAAATCGCTTACATGAATTATTCTCCAAAATTAATTAGTGATTTTAAGTTTAATACGCTCACCATCGATGCGCGTATTTACCGAACAGTAAAGAAAAACCAGGTATTTGCGGCACAAGTGTTTGCACAATCTGTTACAGGGAATGCACCTTTTAATCAGTTGGCTTTACTGGGCAGCGATGCCCTCATGCGAGGATATTATTATGGAAGGTTCCGCGATAAAAAATATTTTGCAGCTCAGGCCGAGTACCGGTTCCTGCCTTTGCCATTTAGCAAAAGATTGGGAGCTGCTGCCTTTATTTCAACTGGAACGGTAGCACCAACACTCAATGCTTTTTCAATGAGAAATTTATTGCCATCAGGTGGGGTAGGGCTGCGTTACCTGGTGTTTCCTAAAAAAGATATTTTCCTACGATTCGATGTAGGCTTTACCAAGGAGGGCCCGGCTTTTTATATTTTTACCGGAGAAGCCTTTTAAAACCTTTGATGCCTTTCATCATTTTCATTCAAACGGGTAGTATAACGGTAATTGTTCAAATAAATACTGAAATAGCTTAAAAATCCTTTTATATTATTTATTATTGTAAAGGAACTTTCCTCTACAACATTTTTTATCAAAATCAACATCTGCTGTATGCGGAAACTCTTTTTCATGCTCTTATGTTTTTTGTGCGCTACTTGGGCGTTTGCACAAAGCATTACATTTCCTGGAGGAAGCCCCAACTTTTGTCCGGGTGGGCAAACTGTTTTAACGGCGTCGAACCCTGGTCCAATCGTTGTGAGATGGGAGTTCTCTTCAACGGGCAATGCTCCATGGAATTTGTTAAATCCTGCATCCGCCACTTTTAGCGCTAATGTGATTGGTTTTTATAGGATTCTGGATGTACCTCAAACTAGTATTTATGACACCATTCAAGTAGCACAACACCCAATACCAACTGCTTCCTTCACATCTTCTCCAGCGCTTCAATGCGGCACAACACCAGTCGTTTTCACCAATACATCTGCAGGTGGAGCAACTTATTCATGGAATTTTGGTGATCCCAATTCAGCCCCGAATAATACTTCCACTGCTATAAACCCTGCCCATAGATTTGTAGGGCTTGCGGGAAATGTAACTCAAACATTTACAGTAACACTTACGACCACCAATGTAAACGGTTGCAGTGCTACCACTACAAGAACTGTTACCACTACTCAATTACCAGACGCAACTTTGGGTGGTCCAGGTTTTGTTATTTATGATAACAAAAAGTTTTTCAAATTATGTAACAACTCGCCTTCTGATATTTTCGATTTCTTCAACGCTTCCACCACACAGGCAACAAACACTAACTATCAAATTATTTGGGGAGATGGAAGTCCAGACTACAATTCACCCACGTTTCCACCACCACCTTTTATCATTTCCCGTACATATCCTGTGGGCACCACCTTGATGAAATACATTGTAACGGGATTAAATGGATGTAAGGATACGACTGATTATTTTATATTTCTTGGAAGTAATCCATCGGTAGGTTTTGCAAACCCGGGCAATACCTCCATCTGTACAGGTAGTTTACTCACTTTTCCAATTACCGGAACCTCTTCTCATCCTCCAGGCACTACTTATACCGTAACCTTTAATGACGGAACACCCGTTTTAAACTTGCCATATCCGGCACCAGCTAGTATCACGCATACTTTTAATTCTACTTCTTGCGGAACCAGTAGTTCTATATACAGTAACTCTTTTTCAGCAACGATACAAGCTTCTAATGCCTGCGCATCCAGTTCTGCAATTGTAGTGCCCATTTATGTTTCACAAAAATCTACGCCTACGTTTGATATATCTCCTAATGATACAGTATGCACCACTAACAATGTAATTTTCACAAATAACACAGGCGCAAATAACGATATCAACAATGGGTCCTGCATTCCTGGAAAATTTGTTTGGCAAATTTCTCCTGCTACTGGCTGGACGGTCATTTCCGGTACGCTGGGAAATAATTTTAATTCTAATAATACAAACTTTTGGATTACCGGTACCAATGGGTTAACCGTAAATTTTAATACGCCCGGCAATTACTCCATTAAACTAATTACCGGGAACACTACTTGCCTTACAGATTCTTTGACCCAAACTATTTGTGTGAGCGCTGCTCCTACCGCAGCATTTGAAGTGAGTGCGACCGAAGGTTGTGCACCAATGACAGTAAATACCACCAATAACTCCCCAGCTTCTTTTTGTGGGGCAAACAGATATGCATGGTCCGTAACATACGCAGCAGCTTCCGGTTGCACACCATCCACGTCCAATTTTATTTACCTGAATGGAACCGGCGCAAGTTCAACAAATCCTCAGTTTCAATTTGTAAATCCAGGAACCTATACGATCAACCTGATCACTATAACACCCGGTAATACCTGCTCTTCCAATGTGGTCACACGTACAATTTTAGTAAAAGACAAACCGAATGTAACGATGGCTACCATAGCTCCGATTTGTCAGGGTCAATCTATCGCAGCAACGGCAACAGTAAGCTGTTTTTTAACCAGCACCAGTACTTATGCATGGTCATTCCCTGGTGGTAGTCCCGCCACTTCCAACCTGGCCAACCCGGGAGCTATTACTTACAGCGCACCCGGTAACTATATTGTTACGCTGGATGTGACCAATGACTGTGGCACTACTACAGTAACGCGGCCATTGGTAGTTAATCCTGTACCCGATCTAACGGTACCGCCTAACGCTTCATTCTGTGTGGGTGAAACTGCTGGTCCTTTTACTTTCGCCAGTACTGCAACGGGCACAAGTTTTACCTGGACAAATAATAATACTTCTATCGGATTACCCGCAAGCGGCACCGGTAACATTCTTGCTTTTGTTACCAACAACAATGGTACTACGCCCATTACTGCGAATATAAACGTTACTGCGTCCAATGGGCTCTGCAGTACCCAACAAATATTTTCTATTATTGTAAACCCTCGTCCACTTGCGCCAGTGGTAATTAGTCCAGTTGAATATTGTTTGAATGAAACGGCTGTAGCCCTCAGCGCTACTGCTACTGCCGGCAATAGTTTATTATGGTACACCGTACCTACCGGCGGCACAGGTTCTGCTACTGCGCCTATTCCCGCTACAAATGCCTTGGGCACTACCAATTTTTATGTGAGTCAAATCAACAGCATTACTAATTGTGAAGGGACCAGATCAATGATCGCCGTTGCCGTGAAACCAGTACCAGTTGTCACTTTGGGCACGGCGGTCAATCCAGCCACCTGCGGATCTTCTACCGGTAGCATCAGTCTCAATGGGCTCGTTGCCAGTACTTCTTATACGGTAAATTATATCAGAAACGGGATCCCGGTATCTGTACCAATCACTTCTAATACAATAGGTACTATTACCATCATTGGTTTAAATGCCGGTACTTATTCAAATATTTTTGTAGTACTCAACGGTTGTCCATCACAACCTGTAGGACCGGTCATTTTATCAGATCCTACCCAGCCGGCAACGCCCACCATCACCAGCAATGACCCGCTTTGCAGCGGAGGCACATTGAATCTTACAGCAAGTTCTGTTAGTGCTGGTGCTACTTACTTGTGGACAGGCCCCAATGGTTTTACCAGTCCCATCTCTAATCCATCTATTACAAGTGTAACGGTGGCGGCTAGTGGCACTTATGTAGTTACCGCTACTTTAAATGGTTGTATTTCTGCTGCAGCTAGTGTAGCTGTGGTAATCAATCCAACACCTGTAGGTAATGTTGCCAGCAACAATGGTCCGGTGTGTGAAGGAGAAAATGTAACACTCAATGCGGTAACCGGAACTGTTGGTACCATTAGTTACAACTGGACAGGCCCTAACAGCTTTACCAGTAATTTGCAAAACCCCGTTATCAACAACGCCACCCTCGCAGCTACTGGAACCTATACTTTAATTATTACAGCTACTACCAATGGTCAAGCATGCACTGGAGCGCCTGCTGCTACTACAGTTACCATCAAGCCTGTGCCAGTGGTCAGTATTACCAATGCCAGCAATCCCATCAACTGTGCCTCTGCTACTGGTAGTATCGTATTGGGGACAGTATTGCCAAATACCTTGTTCATCGTAAACTACACGCTTAATGGTTCGCCACAAACAACAAATCTTACGTCAAATGCCTCCGGTTTTTTAGCCCTGGCCAATCTTACTCAAGGCTTATACAATAACTTTATTGTAATACTCACTGGCTGTTCTTCCAATACCGTAGGGCCTGTTACCTTGTCTGATCCCAATCCACCGGCTGTTCCTACTATTAGCAGCAACAGTGCTATCTGTGCCGGACAAACGCTGAATCTTTTTGCAAGCACCAGCAATCCTGGAGTATCTTCTTACATCTGGTCGGGCCCCAATGGATTCAATAGTATATCTCAAAATCCTACACTTCCAAATGCCGGGGCCAGCAACGCTGGTACATACACGGTAACAGTTACTATCAATAGTTGCACATCGCAGGCTGCTTCAACCCTTGTGGTCATCAATCCTTTGGCAGTGTTACCTGTTGTAAGTAGTCCGCTTAGTTACTGTATCAACACCAATTCAGTGGCACTAACGGCTACCAATAACGCTGGACATACCCTCAACTGGTACAATTTACCAACAGGCGGTACAGCACTTGGCGCAGCCCCGGTTCCCATCACAACCATCACAGGAACTACTTCTTATTTTGTAAGTCAAACAACAGCACTCGGTTGTGAAGGGGCCAGATCACAAATAGATGTGATCATTCGCCCCAATGCATTGGCAGTTTTTATTCCGGTAAATACTATGAAGTGTGCGCCTTTTGCAATCAGTACTGCCGATGTAGGTTTGCAGCAGTACCCTGCAAACAATAGCATTTACAATTGGTATGCCAATAACGTTTTTATCGGAGCCGGTACGGTTTTCCCGGGATATACCATCAATGTACCAGATGATTCCATCACCATTAAGCTGGTGGCGATTTCTGCATTTGGTTGCAGAAACGATAGCATGGAGCGGAAATTCTATACTATTAAAATACCCATCCCCTCTTTTACCATCAGCGATTCTGTGGGCTGCGGGCCATTGTCTGTCACAATCACCAACACGAGTGCGGAGATTAATTTGTACAATTATTTGTGGGATTTTGGTAATGGGCAAACCTCTACATTGCAACAGCCAGGTAACATTCTTTTTGCTACCAACCCTAGTTTTAGTGATACCATTTACACTATTATTTTAAGAGTGGCTTCTATATGCGATACGATGACTTTTAGCAGACAGGTTCGTGTGAAGTCGCCACCCAAAGCATTGTTTATTCCAGACAGAACTACAGGATGTTCGCCGATGCGGGTTTTGTTTACAAACACTTCAGGCGGATTGAACAATACTTATTATTGGGACCTGGGAGATGGTACCGCATTTGTTACCACCGGCCGCGATACATTTACACATACCTACACAACGGGTGTAGTAAATACTTTTTTCGCACAATTGATCGCAGTAAATGAATGTGGAGCTGATACGATTCGTTTCCCCCTCATTGCAGCCCCCAACAATATTCAACTCAATTATATTGTAAACGCACCCGATAATTTTGGCTGTGCACCTCATACGGTGGCATTTGTAAATTTATCGTCCGGTGCCAGTACTTTCCAATGGAGTTTTGGAGATGGTAATTCATTGAACACCACCGCCAATATTGATACCGTTTACCATACTTATGCCAATGCAGGAAATTATACCGTATCGGTTACTGCGTCAAATAGTTGCACGGATACCAGTGCCACCCGATTTATTACTGTTTATCCCAAACCTACCGCTGCATTTGTGAGCAATGCTTACACTATTTGTATTGGACAACCGATTCAGCTAACCAATCTGTCTACAGCAGCCAATACCTATGCCTGGAATTTCGGCGATGGCAATACTGCTGTATTGGTCAACCCTACACATACATACAATTCACCAGGTTTGTATAACATTCGGTTGATCGCTTTTAGAAACAATCCTTCCGGCGATGTTTGTATTGATACGGCATTTCAGCAGATTCTCGTACGCGATACATTGCCCGGACTATTTAGTATGTCTGATTCTTTAAGCAATTGTGCACCGCTCACCGTCATCTTTGTAAATCCCATAAGGCCTTCTGTAACTGCCTCCTGGAGCTTTGGAGATGGAAGTTCTGCTATCGGGGATAGTGTAGTACATACCTATTCTTTACCGGGCATATACTTTGTAAATCTGATCGTAAGAGTACCCGGAGGTTGTGTTTACCGTTCACAAGATACAGTAACCGTACTGGGTCCGGCAGGCACATTTATGTATGACGCTGGTTTCAATTGTTCGCCGAATGCGGTGATGTTTACTGCATCCGCATCTAATGCCAGTAGCTATGCGTGGAATTTTGGCGATGGCAATTCAATTACTACTTCCACCAATACAATTTTTCATACCTACAGCAATCCCGGTAATTATGTTCCTTCGGTTGTACTGCAAAACCAAACAGGTTGTAATTTTCCTATACAAGGAATTGATACCATCAAAGTTGATAAAATAGACGCTGGGTTTATTTATGCCGCACAACGGAATTGTGGTTTCACATTGTTGCAGTTTACAGACACAACGAATGCATTTTTTGGAATCAATAATATCAATTGGGATTTTGGAGATGGAACCAATGGAACGGGTGCTTCCGTAAATCATGTGTACAGTGCGTCCGGACTTTACACCATTACCATGATCATAAAAGGAAACAGCGGCTGTGCTGATACCAGCATCCAGCAAATTAATATCCAAGTGAACAGCGTGCCAATAGCATCCATTATTGCCGATGCAGAACGATGTGCTTTTCAAAATATTATTTTTTCAGCCAATGTAGTTTCAACGGATCCTGTTGCGATACAACAATGGAGATTGTCAAACGGTGTTACAGCGGTGGGTCCTTCATTTTCTTATCTGTTTAATGTGCCGGGTACTTACAACGTGAGGTTTATTGCTGGTACTGCTGTTGGATGTTTCGATACAGCTTTTCATACGATCGTCATCAGACCAGTGCCGGTGATCAATGCTACCAATAGCTTAACCCTTTGTTTGGGCAGTTCTGTCCAACTCAATGTTACCGGAGCGGCCAACTATCAATGGATCCCCGCACAGGGGCTGAGTTGTAGCACTTGTCCCAACCCCATTGCTTCGCCTTTGGTCACCACGCCTTATGTAGTTTCATCTACCAATGCATTTGGTTGTGCCGCATACGATACGGTGGTGGTAACAGTGATTCAACCTATGAACCTGGTGGTTACGCCCAACGATAGTATTTGTATTGGCGCATCTTCTAACTTGTTGGCGAGTGGTGCCACCACTTATAGTTGGACGCCCGGAGCCACTTTGAGCAGCACTACAGCAGCCAATCCAGTTGCAACGCCTACGATCACCACCAGTTATCGTGTAGTTGGTTACGATGGGTTCAATTGTTTTACCGATACTGCTTTTGTGGTAGTGGCAGTAGGAAATTTCCCAACAGTGAATCTGGGACCTGATCTAACACTTTCTACTGGAACCATACATCTTTTAAACAGCACTGTCACCAATGGGCCAATTGCACAATGGCTGTGGCAACCAGCAGCAGATCTTAATTGTAACACTTGTCCGTTACCGTTAGCTACCATAAAAAAAGATGTTACCTATACGGTACTGGTCACCACTGCATATGGTTGTACGGCATCTGATACGGTCTCAATAAAAACTTTCTGTGAAAATTCACAGGTATTTATTCCCAACGCCTTTACTCCGGACGGAGATGGCATCAATGATGTACTGATGGTAAGGGGCAAGGGAATCGTCAGTGTGAAGAGTTTTCGGATTTTCAACAGATGGGGTGAACTGGTTTTTGAGCGGTCTAATTTTGCGCCAAACATCGCGTCTTTCGGTTGGAACGGACGAGTACGGGGCGTGGTTGGTCCGCCGGACGTATTTGTGTACACGGCAGAAGTAATTTGTGAAAACGGAACCACCTACACGTACAAAGGCAATACCTCTATTATCAAATGATGAAAGCTAAAAACATGCAAAAAATTAAAAAAATATTAATTCCAATGTTGCTGATGCTTTGTGCTACCACAAAAGCACAGGATATTAATTTTTCTCAGTTTTATGAAATGCCTTTGTTGCGTAATCCTGCATTGGCTGGATTGTATAAAGGCGACTTTAGAGCCACGGCCGCCTTCCGCAGCCAGTGGAATAGTGTAACTATACCCTATACATCTCAAGCACTGGGAGTAGAAATGAAATTCAGCACCAGTCAATACTCAGATAATTATTTGGCATTGGGTGTACAAATGACCAACGATTTGGCAGGTGATTCAAAGTTGGGAAGAACGCAAGTATTGCCCGTGCTTACTTACCATCAATCACTCAGCGACGATAATGATACTTATTTGTCGCTGGGCTTTATGGGTGGCCCCGTGCAACAACGCTTCGATCCATCCAAACTTACATTCGATGATCAGTTTGTGAATGGGGCGTATAGTTCTACCAACCCCACCCAGCAAACATTTAGTAACAGCAATGTTTCTTATTTAGATGCCTCCGTGGGTATGTTGTTTAGCACCAGTATTGCCAATGATGTAAAAGTTTACTTTGGCGGTTCATACTTTCATCTCAATCAGCCAAAAGTAGCATTTGACCGTTCCCGTGATGTTAGGCTGAATAAAAAAGTAATGATCAACGCGGGGGCCTCTGCACCGTTGAGTGATTATGATCGCTTGATTTTGTATGCGGATTATTTTATGCAGGGTGGCAATAAACAAATGCAGGGAGGTTTTATGTTTAAACACGATTTGATTCAGATGGATGAAGAAGAAACCGTCAGCATATCAGCTGGAAGTTTTCTTAGATGGAATGATGCCGTGATACCAGTGGTTAAATTAGATTTGTATGAACTCAGTATTGGCCTCACATATGATGTGAACATCTCAAAACTAAGAGCCGCCTCCCAATCAAGGGGAGGGTACGAAATAACATTGAGTTACCGCAATTTTCTGAATATGAGAAACAGCTCTGTGAATGCAGTAAGGTGCCCGGTTAACTTTTAGCTTGGCCAACTTTCATTTTGTTCCTTTTTTTCAGAATTTATGAGGCCAGCCTACTTCATATATTTAAAAATAAAATAATTCAAGCTGCGTTTTTTATACCTGGATTTTCATAAGCGCTTTCTGCTCAATTTTTCGACGTTAAGTCTTTACAAAAGTTTTCTGAGAAATATGGTCATTTAGGGCAATCTGTTTATCTTGCCGTCAATCAAATAATAAATAATGAAGCATTTTTCTACCATTCTTAGTGTTGTTTTATTAATAGCGATTGGCTTTCTTTATTTCCACGAATTTTCTGGAAAAAAAACAGCAGCGACTAATGTTGCAAAACCTAGTGATTTTAAAAATACAGCTGCAACGCCAGCATTGATCGCCTATGTAGAGTTGGATTCCCTAAATGAAAAAATCACTTTTATTAAAGAGAAAAGAAAAGAACTCGAAAGCGAACAAAGAGCCATTGAAACAGAATGGGAGAGCGGATACCGTGGATTGGAAAATCAAAAAAACACCTTTTTGAAAAAAGGAGATGCCATCACTCAGCAAATGGCCGAAGAATTCCAGAATCAACTGATTCTGCAACAACAAAGGATCGATGAAAAAAAGCAAGGTCTTACTCAAAAGTTGAGTGAGAAGAGTTATAAGTTTATGGATAATATCCAGAAGGACTTAAAAAGTTTTTTGATCGAATACAATAAAACTAAAAACTACCAGTATATTCTTACAACAGGTACAGGAGTAGACTATATGGTTTTCAAAGACTCTACTTTGAACATCACCTCAGATGTGGTCAACGGGATGAACGAAAAGATGAAAAAAGGAAAGTGATAATCAATTCAATTTAATTATCTTGAATCCCGATCGTCCAACGATCGGGATTTTTGATTGAATCAAAATTAAACCAACTAACAATGCAAGAAACTACTCCTGCTTTTAAGCCATCGCTGGGACTTTTGGATGCTACCATGATTGTGGCAGGATCTATGATTGGATCAGGAATATTTATTGTGAGCGCTAATATTACTCAAAATGTAGGAAGTGCCGGCTGGTTAATTGCGGTATGGCTGATTACTGGTTTCATGACGCTTACAGCAGCATTGAGCTATGGGGAGTTAAGTGCGATGTTTCCCAAAGCCGGAGGGCAATATGTTTACCTCAAGGAAGCGTTCAATCCACTTGCAGGATTTTTGTATGGCTGGAGTTTTTTTGCGGTGATACAAACCGCAACGATAGCAGCAGTAGGCGTGGCCTTTTCTAAATTTGCAGGTTATTTCGTTGGCGCATTGGAAGTTACAGATGCTAACATTATGGCGCAGATTGGAATTTTTAAATTATATCCTGCCCAGTTACTGTCAATAGCCATGATCATATTACTGACTTATATTAACACCAAAGGAATACAGGGCGGTAAGATGATTCAAACTGTTTTTACTGTGGTAAAACTATTATCTCTTTTTGGCTTGATATTTTTTGGATTTATCATTGCTGCAAAAGCAGATATTTGGAATGCTAACTGGGCAGACGCCTGGAACATGAAACAACTAAACGCCGAAGGACAAGTAGTAGGGGGTGTAGTGGGTAGTGCTGTAATGGGCGCCATTGCTGCTTCCATGGTAGGATCTATATTCAGCAGCGATGCATGGAACAATGTTACTTTTATAGCAGGCGAAGTTAAAAATCCTAAAAAGAATATTGGATTAAGTTTGTTTTTGGGAACACTGATCGTAACGCTGATCTACGTTTCAGCCAATCTCATGTACATCAGTGTATTGCCATTACAAGAAATTGCTGCGGCGCCACAAGAGCGTGTAGCCGTTGCCGCTAGTATTCCAATTTTTGGTGAGATGGGTGCCTATGTGATCGCAGTGATGATCATGATCTCTACCTTTGGTTGTAACAATGGGCTCATCCTGGCAGGTGCGAGGGTATATTATACCATGGCCAAAGACGGATTATTTTTCAAAAAAACGGCAGAACTCAATAAATACAACGTACCAGAATTTGCATTGTGGATACAGTGCCTGGTGGCTTCATTGCTTTGCCTGAGCGGGCGTTATGGAGATCTGTTAGATATGATCTCTTTTGTAGTGGTGCTGTTCTACGCATTAACCATTGCGGGTATCTTTATTTTAAGAAAAAACAGGCCGGATGTTGAAAGGCCTTACAAAGCATTCGGATACCCTGTACTTCCCGCTTTGTACATATTAATGGCCATCAGTTTTTGTGTGCTGCTGATTTATTACAAACCCACGTATGCTGGTTGGGGATTAGCAATTGTGCTAACTGGTATTCCAATTTATTATATTGCACTCAGAAATAAAAAACAATCCTAATGTCATTTAACCATATCGCCGATCAAGGCAACCAAATTTTTGATGATAGTATTGCAAATTATCACATGACTGATGATGTAGATGCGCCTATTCAAAATGAATTTGAAAAATCGTCGATGGAGCACTTGATGTATCTTAAAAACTGGATCGACACAGTGCAATGGCATTTGGAAGATCTCATCAGAGATCCGCAAATTAATCCTGCAGCCGCTTTGTTGCTCAAAAGAAGAATTGATGCATCTAACCAGGAGCGCACTGATGTGGTAGAATACATTGATAGTTACCTGCTCGAACAATACAAAGAGGTTGTAATACAACCTGATGCTACGCTGAATACGGAAAGTCCGGCATGGGCTATCGATCGGCTTTCTATTTTGGCTTTAAAAATTTATCACATGCGCCAGGAAGCTGAAAGAGAAGAGGCCAGCGAAGCACATCGAAATGTATGCAGTCAGAAACTCGCAGTTTTGTTGGAGCAACGCAAAGATCTATCGCAAGCCATCAATGCATTGTTGCAGGATATTGAAACCGGGCGCAAATACATGAAGGCTTATAAACAAATGAAGATGTACAATGATGAGGCATTGAATCCAGTATTATATAACCAGCCTAAAAAGTAAGTGCAATCAACACAGCATATACTTCTGCTGCGGCTCTCTGCAATGGGAGATGTAGCTATGACCGTTCCCGTGTTGAAAGCCTTGCTGGATCAGTACCCTTTGGTAGAAATTACGGTACTGAGCAATCCCATGTTGGCTCCTTTCTTCAGTGATATTCCCCGATGTTATTTTGTACCTGTGTATTTAAAAGCTCGCCACAAAGGGGTAGTTGGACTGTGGAGTTTGTACAAAGAATTATTGAATGGGAAAAAAATTGATGCCATTGCAGATTTACACAATGTATTGCGAACTACTATTCTCCGGAAGTATTTTTTGTTATCAGGTATTAAAAATGCGGTGATTGATAAAGGCCGGGCTGATAAAAAAAAGTTAACCGTACGCACCCACAAAAAACTGGTTCAATTGCCTACTTCACATGAACGGTATGCATCCGTATTTGCGCAACTAGGTTTTCCGATTGATCTTTCTAAAGCAACAACTCATTCGAATCGTAAACCATCTATTCAGCCTTTTTTCAATCAATTAGATACATCCAAACTACTGGTAGGTATTGCACCTTTTGCGCAACATGCTCAAAAAATGTTGCCCCTACATCAAATGAAAATGCTGGTGGCTGAATTAGCCTCCCGAAAAAATCTCCAACTGCTTTTTTTCGGTGGAAGTGGAGCGGAAGCTACTATTTTGGAAGAGTGGGAACAAGCGTATCCTGGGACTTTGAATATAGCGGGAAAATATTCTTTTCAGCAGGAATTAGGCATCCTTCAACAACTAAAAGTGATGGTGAGTATGGATTCAGCCAATATGCACATTGCCAGCATATACGGAATACCTGTAGTGAGCATTTGGGGCGCCACTCACCCTTTTGCAGGGTTCTATGGATGGAAACAAGACCCCGAAAACATCGTGCAACTATCTTTGGAGTGCAGACCCTGCTCTGTATTTGGGAATAAAATATGTTATCGAGGCGATTTTGCCTGCATGGTGGGAATCAATACAGAAATGGTCCTTCAAAAATTAGAACCCTTCCTAAAAACTTTTTGATACCAAATACACACTCGAGCCTGCTTTAGCAACTATTAAACGAATAGCAGGGTTCATTAATCACTGTTCAATCAATGGCAATAAATCTTAGAATCTTTGTGGCAGTAATTTGAATAATTTTGGGCCTAAACCTACAACAACTTATGCATCCTTTTTCTATCGTTATTCATGGCGGGGCTGGAACTATTTTGAGAGAAGACATGACAGCTGAGCTCGAAAAGGCTTATATCACAGCATTGGACGAAGCTTTAAAGGCGGGCTATGCAGTATTGGAAGCGGATGGTTCTGCTACCAATGCGGTGAAGGCCGCCATTGTCGTACTCGAAGACAATGTACTCTTCAACGCAGGTCGCGGGGCTGTATTTACAAAAAAAGGGGTACAGGAAATGGACGCAGCCATCATGGATGGTAATACTTTAAATGCAGGAGCAGTAGCAGGTGTTCGCAATGTGCGCAATCCCATCGAACTGGCTGAAGAAGTAATGCTGAACAGCAATCATGTTTTTTTAAGTGGAAAAGGTGCCAATGATTTTGCCATCAAACAAGGGGTGAAGCTAGAGCCAGACGAATATTTCTTTTCTCAATTCAGATATGATCAATGGAAAGTGCTGCGCGACAGTGATAATTATTCACTCGATCATACACATCAGGATCTCGAAGAACTCATGAAAGATAAAAAATTTGGAACCGTTGGTGCAGTGGCCTGCGATGTTTACGGAAACATTGCCGCTGCTACCAGTACGGGTGGTATGACGAATAAAAAATACGGACGTATTGGCGATAGTCCACTCATCGGTGCCGGAACTTATGCGAATAATAAAACCTGTGCCATTAGTTGCACGGGCCACGGTGAACCCTTTATTTGTGCGGTAGCCGCTTATGATGTAAGCGCATTGATGGAATACAAGGGGTTGAGTTTACAAGAAGCCATGCAAGAAGTGGTGAATGTAAAATTGGTAGCAATGGATGGAGAAGGCGGCATGATCGGTGTTGATGCCCAAGGAAACACCGCCATGGTACTTAACAGTGCCGGAATGTACCGTGCCATGAAAAATAGCAAAGGAGAAGAGTTTATCGGAATTTATGGAGATTGATTTAAATAGCTTTAAACGCCAGTAGCTACTTTATTCTTTCATTTTTAATGGCTAATACGGTATCTAATGAATCATGTAGCTAACCCATCTTGTAACTTAAAATAGATTGTGGTATTTTCGCGTCAAATTCAATACAACACATGAATAAATTTGCAGTGATAGTAGCCGGTGGAAACGGAAGCAGGATGAACAGTGCCGTACCTAAACAATTTTTATTACTCAACAATAAACCCGTTTTATATTATACAATCGATACTTTTTTGAAGGCCTATGACGACCTGAACATCATCTTGGTTTTACCGGAAGAATACGTGGCTACAGGTCAGGAAATTATTGACGCATGGTTCGATTACAAAAGAATAAGGATCACGGTAGGAGGCCGCACAAGATTTCACTCTGTACAAAATGGACTGCTTTTGGTGGAAGAAGAAGGAATCGTTTTTGTTCATGATGCCGTTCGGTGTTTACTCACTACTTCATTGGTTCGTCGCTGTTACGAAGCAGCGCTCGAATTTGGAGCAACGGTGCCGGTGATAGATTGTAAAGACAGTGTTCGTTTGGTGAATGCGAATGGCAACGAAGCGTTGGAAAGACGCAACATTAAACTCGTTCAAACACCGCAGGTATTTCTTAGTGCTATATTATTGCCTGCCTTTAACATCGATTACAAAGACAAATTCACAGATGAAGCATCCGTAGTAGAATCATTTGGAATGAAGGTACAGCTGGTAGAAGGGGAGGAAAATAACATTAAAATTACCCAACCAATTGATTTGGTATTGGCAGAATATTTATTGGCTAAAAGAATAGCCGAGAAAGGATAAACGCTGAACGTTTAAATAGTTTCACCCACCCGGGCAATCGGTTAATGGCAAGAAAAGGGTAAGGCTCGTTTACTGCGCCAAACTGTTGATAAAAAGAGGCAATGCCTTTTACATCTGAGCCTTCAAAATCCAAGATCAGATCTTGTTCGCAAAACTCTTGTATCAATCGCTGAAATAACAAATAGTTAGCCTCTGTTTTTTTTCCTTCAGCCGTAACACATGACATTACATTATACAATCGATGTTCATCTTTCAATAAAATAATTCCCGCCAACATTTCATTGTTACTATCTGTTACTTTTCTCACCACCAATTGTTGTCGTGCTGCTAGTTTATTGCAAAGTATTTCAAAATTTTCATAATCTTTCGATTGATACACCAGCTCACGATCGCTATACAATTTCCTAAACATTTGAATGATCTTACCGGGTTCATTTTCAATTTGATAATTCAACAAAAAATTCCCGGCTCTTTTTATATTTTTCGCATGTGAACCAGAAATATTTTTTAAAATAGTCTCATAAGAACGGTTCAAAGACAATGTAAAATTATTTCTACTCACCGTATATTTTGTAAATTCAGCAGGAACGATGTTCGAAAAGTTTAGGGGTATTTCAAGGAATCGATAGTGCTTTAATACCTTGTCGATAAAGGCTTTGCATATCATTTTATCTTCGGCATGCCTGCCAAATATTCCCATCTGTGCTACAAAGGCTGGCTGGTACATGTAACGGATACCCCATTTTATTTTATAGGTAAGCGGCATCACCGTTTCATAATCATTGAGAACGAGTGCTTCCCACTTACCACTCATCTGATTCAGGCACACAGATTGCACATAGATGAGTGGATGAGCACATCCCTTAATGCAGTCATCCCATTTTTGCAGATCAATTTCATGGTATGAAAGATGTTGAATCTTCATATTAAAATAAAAATTGTGGAAATAATTTTTTAGCACTTAACTGTTGGATATCAATACTAAAAGAAATATTTTTTAAAAATCTTTTTTCGGTGATAGTGCTTTTAAAATAATCACCATACACTTTACTATACATCAAGGGAACATAAACATTTACGGTGTTTTTAAAAAGCGATAATTGCAATCCGGCATCAAATAAAAATCGGGCGGTACCCGCATCTGCTTCCCAGGCCCCTGCATAAGTTCCAATATCGGCAAATACTTTTAGCGGCAGTTTAAAAGGAAGTACATTCAAGGGATTGATGTTATCAGGAATAGTGCTGCTGAGATTCATGGCCACCAGCCAATTATCCGTTTTACCAATCTTGTTGCTCAATAAATCGGTTCTCACTTTGAAGCCCCCATCTCTCATCATGATTTGTTGGTTAGAAAAACCATCAAATTCGTTTCTTCCAACAAAATAATTTTGATAAGTATAGTCTTCATTACCTTTCGGGCCTGTCATATTTAAATGATATCTGTCCGTGCGAAACCTGGTTAAAAAAGTTGCTTCACTTGTATAAAAAAACTTCCCCGCAAACAAACGGACATCCGCTCCACCACCCTTTGCAAAATTGAAAAAGTAGTTGCCTGTAAAATTTGTTCGTATAAATCCATCTCCTTGTTCTATTTGCAAAGCAGCTTTGTAAGGATACAATTTCCTGCTGTCTTCTAACACAAACTGAAGTTGGTTTACATACCTGTTTTCTTTCGGATAACTGATCACATCCACATTTGTGATGGTATCTCTCGTGAATCTTAAACCAGTTTCTGTGATTAAAAAACTTCTAAACTGGATAAATTTGCTAACACTGCTCAACGGATTACTAGGCGCAAAACCGTATTTTATGGAAGGGGCTATTTTGGTAAATGGTTGGTAATTGGTAGTGCCGGTAGAATCTGTAAAACTATCTCCATTAAAATGTGCACCAGATAACGAAAATTCTAATGTTGCCCCATTGTTGCCTGGAAACAGGCTATAAGAAATTCTACCCAAACCATTTAGTTTTTTCGACCCGGTTCCAAAAAGCGGCATTGCCAAAAACTGTAGCTTGCTAGGAGGTAAATTGTAATTGTGGAGCATGGCTCCCAACATGATCTTATCATAAAAATTATATCCTACGGCAGGAAGTATAGATAAGTAGTGATTTTTTTCAGTGTCTTTCAGGCTGAAAAAGGAAATGAATTTTATTTTTTTTGAGGTAGGAGCCGAAAGATTTCCTTTCTTGTGTAAAAGGCTAAATAAACGATCGGTTGATTTACCAGATACATTATTGACCACTTGTTGAAAGTCTTCAGGATAGGGGTGCTTGAATTGATAGGTTCGATAATAAGTTCTCATGACGGAATCAAACAATTCTATACCCAATTGTTGTTCCATTAATTGCATCCATTGTGCAGCTTTGGAATAGGCGATCAGGTTGTAATTGGTAGAATTAAATTTTTCCGCTGTTGTTTCAATGGGTTGATCTTTTTTAATGGCCGTTATGGTTTGGAGCAATGTTTGTTGAATACTTTCTGGTTTTCTTTTACTGATAAAACGGTCAGTTCCACCAAAAAAATCCGGTTCTGGTATGCCATAATATTTTTTAAAATAGCGTTGATCGTAATAACTGTTCATGCCTTCATCCATCCATGGATGCGTTCGTTCGTTGCTGGCCAGTATCCCGTAAAACCAGTTATGTCCCACTTCGTGGTTGATAAGATAATCCAACATAGGCTCATTATCATCGGCCGAAAGCAGGGTTATAGTTGGATATTCCATTCCTCCTCCTGCACCCCCTTCCATTTGTTCTACTACAGATACTAGCGGGTACGGATATACGCCCAGCCATTCGCTTTTAGTTAGGATAGCCTGTTTAATAAATCGTATGCTATTGGCCCATAATTTTTTATTGTTGGTGTGATAGTAGGCATACACATCTATGATCTTATCTGCCAGCTGTAAGGTGTCGTGAAGTACTTCGTAAGAAGGATTTGCAAACCATGCAAAATCATGAATGTTATCCTGCTGATAGTGCAAGGTTTTCAAACTATCAGCAGCGGCACTGTTAATCATTTTACCTGTTGCAGCTACCGTGTATTGTTGAGGTACAGTGATGTACACATCGTAATTCCCAAATTCACTGTAAAATTCACCTTGATCAAGATAAGGCATGGCATGCCAGCCTTTGTGGTCGTACACTGCAGGTTTGGGAAACCATTGTGTGATGTAGTAGGATTGGTTTTTATGTCCGGCGCGGGAAAATATATCTGGTAATTTTACCTGAAAGGCAGTTTTGATTTCTACAGAGCTGCGGGGTAAAAGTGGTTCAGGCAACATCAATTGAATGATGTCCTGATGTTGTGGATGATCTTTAGTGAACGATCTTTTTCCATCAACTGTAAAATCAAGCCGATTCATGTAACCTTTTCGATCATCGTCACTGAAATAAAAATCAGTATTTCCGTTTTTTAACTGTTGTTCGCTAAAAGCGGTACGATCGTTTTTATACGCATTGGGCCAAAGATGTATCCAAATAAAAGTGAGGGTATCGGGTGAGTTGTTTTGGTAATTCATATTGATATCGCCCGTTAAAGAATGGGTTTTATCATTCAGAAAAACTTTGATGGTACTATTCACTCTTTGTTGCCAATAATCATTGCGTTGGCCATTGCTGATTCCAAAAAATACGAATAACAATAAGAAAAGCAGAAGTTTTTTCAACACTGGACTCTTTTTTCAAAAATAACAAATTATCTACTAGTAATTGTACAGACGGTTCTATTTGCCTTTTCCTGCAAATATGATTTGTATGGTATGAATCATGATTTTAAAATCTAAACCGAGGCTGAGGTTTTCTACATAGATCAAATCATAAGGCATTCTTTCCAGCATTTCATCTACCGATGACGCATAACCGAACTTCACCATTCCCCAACTGGTAAGGCCAGGTTTAACTTTGAACAAGTATTTGTATTCTTCATTTAAAGCTACCATTTGGTCAACATAAAACTTTCTTTCTGGTCGGGGGCCCACCAAACTCATTTCACCTTTGAGTATGTTCCAAAGTTGCGGGAGCTCATCTAAACGCCATTTTCGCATTACTTTTCCCCAGGTCGTGATGCGTGGATCTTCTTCACTGCTCAACTGAGGACCGTTGGGTTCTGCATCTATGGACATCGATCTTAGTTTGTACATGGTAAAGGGTTTTCCTTTGTAACCGATCCTTTCCTGCAGGTAAAATACAGGTCCTCGGGAGCTTAATAAAAGTCGAATAATACTATATATAATCAACGGTGAAAGTAGAATGATAGCAGTAAAGGATACAGAAATATCGATGACTCTTTTTACATTTTGTTGCCAAGAGGGGAGTATGCCAGAATGAATATCGATGAGTGGTACACCCATTATGTTTCCTGTGTGAAGGGCACCACTAATTATATCAACAGTATCGGGTGTTATTTTGATGTTTACTTCTTGGTCACTTAGTTTTTGTAATATTTTAGTGATGAGCGTTCTTTCACTTTTATCAACTGCGATGATGATCTCTTCGATGTTTTCTTTTTTGATGATCGTAGTAAGTTGCTCCAATCCTTCATATTGTTTTATAGATGGAGGAATCGCCCAATCATTTTTTCCATTGGTATTGATGTACGCTGCAATACGGTAACCAGATTGATCATTAGCTTTTAAAAATGACCGGTAGAATTCTGCCACTTTTTTACCATTGCCAACCAGTGCCGCATTGAAATAAACCAATTGCTGTTGAAGCTGTTTTTTTACAATGTTTAACATCAGCAACCTTACCAACATGGTACAGATAAAAACAGGAAATAATAAAGCATAAAATTCGAGGTAATAAAAGTAGTTGTTGGTTTTAGGATTTTTTAAAATAAAAAAGAACAGTAGAAAAAGTGAGCCTAAAATACTGGTTGCAAGGGTTCTGATAAATTCTCCATACCTCGATTTGTGGTATATAAAACCGTAGGCGCCACTTAGAAAATGAAGGGTGATCCAGCCAATAGTGTAAAGCAACAATCCAATATAAAATCCACCGTGAACAGAAAATTTGAATTCATGTATTCGTGACCGGAAATAATAAAAGCAAAACCATGTGAAGAAGCAGATAGCTATGTCTGTTACTATGTACCAACTGATATGTATCCTGGGTTGCTTCACGTAATTTAAAGTAGGAATTAGTTTCTTACTTAATGGTGCGTATGGTTTATTTTTTCTAAAATTTGGTGTGCAACTTCCATGGCTCTGAATCCGTCAATTACAGTTACAGGTGTTTCGGTATTGTTTACGATTGCATTTCTGAAACATTCCAGTTCCATTTTAATGGCGTTTACTTCCTGTACGGGCGGGTTGGCAATAGCGATTGTTTTTTTACCATGATTGGTATCTATCTCAAAGGTGAATACACTGCTTTCGCCTGGTGCATCAATTTTGATTACTTCTGTTTTTTTCTCCAGAAAATCAATTCCGATATAAGCATCTTTTTGAAAAATCCGCATCTTTCTCATTTTTTTTAAAGAGATACGACTACTGGTAAGGTTGGCCACACAACCGTTATCGAATTCTATACGAACGTTGGCGATATCAGGCGTATCGCTCATCACTGCCACGCCGTTGGCAGAGATATAACTCACATTGCTTTTTACAATACTAAGGATGATATCAATATCGTGGATCATCAGATCCAAGATCACACTTACGTCTGTACCACGGGGATTGAATTGCGCCAAGCGATGTACCTCTATGAACATGGGTTTAAGCAAAGACTTATCGAGCGATAAAAATGCAGGATTGAATCTTTCAACATGACCTATCTGAAATTTCAAGTTCGACTCTTTGGCCAGTTTTACCAACGTTCTTGCCTCCTCCATGGTATTGGTGAGGGGTTTTTCTACAAAAACATGTTTGCCTTTTTTCAAAGCCATTTCACAAAGATGAAAATGGAATGGGGTAGGCGCCACAATATCTACTGCATCACATTCATCCATCAATTCTTCTGGCGTCAAAAATCTTTTAATCTCGTATTTTTCTTGCACGGGAATAGCGTTTTTATCGTCGGGATCGTAAAATCCTGCGATGACTACATTTTCTATTTCCTGCCAGTTATTGAGGTGAAATTTACCCAGATGTCCTACTCCCAAAACGCCTATCCTTAGCATATAAGTAATTTGATTTGATTAAAAGAAGACAGTATTGACTATTTGTTGTTTTACACGGAAGTAGAGTCCGTTTCCATTTCTTCCCAAAAGCCCATTTTGCCGAATTTTTCTATTCTTTTTTCGATGCGCTCTTCCGGTGAAATTTGTTTGAGTGATTGAATCGTTGGTAGTAAGTAGTTTTTTAAAAGAGCTGCAGCTTCGTCGTAATCCCAATGTGCACCGCCCAATGGTTCGGGTATTACCGCATCTACTAAACCAAATTCCAGCATGTCTTTGCCAGTAAGTTTCAACTGTTCGGCCGCCACTTCTTTTTTGTCCCAACTGCGCCACAGAATACTACTGCAACTTTCTGGGGAAATAACGGTGTACCATGTATTTTCCATCATCACTACTTTGTCGCCCACGCCGATGCCTAACGCGCCGCCACTTGCACCTTCGCCAATGATGACACAGATGACCGGAACTTTTAGACTGATCATTTCAAAAATATTGCGTGCAATGGCTTCCCCTTGTCCTCTTTCTTCTGCTTCTAAACCTGGATAAGCACCGGGAGTATCTATTAGAGTAATGATGGGCTTATTGAATTTTTCAGCAAGCTTCATTAAGCGGAGCGCTTTTCTATAGCCCTCAGGATTTGCCATTCCGAAGTTGCGTAATTGACGGGTTTTGGTGTTGGTACCTTTCTGTTGTCCGATGATCATGACGGTTTCTTCTCCTAGTTGCGCAAATCCTCCCACCATGGCTTTGTCGTCTTTTACATTACGATCGCCGTGCAATTCAATAAAATTACTGCACATTTTATCAATGTATTTCAAAGTATATGGCCTGTCGGGGTGCCTGCTCAGCTGAACTTTTTGCCAGGGTGTTAGGTTTTCTGTGAGATGTTTTTTCGATTCTCCGATCTTATCTTCCAGCAGTTGAATAGAAACGCTGTGGTCCACTTTCGTTTTTTCCTGTCCAGCTTTTAATTGTTCAATTTGATCGTATAAGTCTTTGATAGGCTTTTCAAAATCAAGGAATTGCCTGTTTTCTAACTTTGGCATACTGTGAGTTTATATATATGAATACTACAATCCGTTGTAAGATAGTTTGTAAAAATAACGGATACTCCTTTTTTTAAAAAGTTTTGTTTTCAAATTTTAATTTCCCTTATCTTTGCCATCCCAAAAACGAAAGGAGTGGTTAAACACTTTTTGAGAATGGGGAGAAGGATTGGTAGTTCAGTTGGTTAGAATGCCGCCCTGTCACGGCGGAGGTCGCGGGTTCGAGTCCCGTCCAGTCCGCAAGAAAGGTCATCTAAAAAAGGTGACCTTTTTTCGTTTCTGCCAATTAGCTCCATTTAAAAATTAAAGCTGGTAAGGATACCTTCCTGTCATCCCCACAGGATTGTGGGGACGGGTTCGAGTCCAGTCCAGTCCGCAAGAAAGGTCAT